>Ga0255093_1000017_pt1 | contig 92102 bp, 88 predicted proteins | sample Colum_Law_RepA_8_2_FD_188437 | JGI IMG/M metagenome (GOLD analysis project Ga0255093, IMG submission 188437) | Freshwater microbial communities from Columbia River, Oregon, United States - Colum_Law_RepA_8d | ecosystem: Environmental > Aquatic > Freshwater > River | place: USA: Oregon...
GCGATCTCGCCGACTACATTGCCGCCGCGACAGAAACCGCGAGCGCCTGAACCCCTCATGGCCCGCATCCTGTTCACCGTGCCGCCGCTCACCGGCCATCTCAACCCGGCGCTGGCGGTGGCCGATGCGCTCACGGCCGCTGGCCACAAGGTGGCCTGGGCGGTGCACGCGCGGCAGCTGCGCGACAAGCTGCCGCCGCGGGCGCATGTGTATCCGCTGGACGCCGAAGACCCGGACGACCACGGCATCGTGCACCCGCAGGTGCGCGGGCTGGAGAGCGTGCGGCTGTTCTTCGAGGACTACACCCTGCCCATCGCCGAGCGCATGCTGCTGCCGCTGGAGGCGATCACGCGCAGCTTTCAGCCCGACGTGATGGTGGTCGATCACCAGCTGCCCGGTGGCGCCCTGGTGGCGCGCAAGCTCGGTCTGCCCTGGGCCACGCTGGTCACCACCAGCGCCTCGATCCTGAAGATGTCGCCCCTGCTCGACGCCTGGGTGGAAGGCCAGTACCAGACCCTGCAAGCGCGCTACCTGCCGCCCGAGCTCACGGTGGCGCGGCCCGACTTTTCGCCGCACCGGGTGATCGTGTTCTCCACCGAGAGCCTGCTCGGCACCCAGCATGCACGCATCGATGCGCCCTATACCTTCGTCGGCCCCGCCAAGGGCGATGGCCGCCGGCCGGTGGCCTTCCCCTGGGAATGGCTGAAGCCCGACACCCTGAAGCTGCTAGTGTCGCTGGGCACGGTGAGCCGCGACCGCGACACGCGCTTCTTCGAGGTGATGATGGCTGCGCTCGCCGAGCTGCCGGCGGTGCAGGCGGTGCTGGTCGCACCCGAATCGCTGGCCGCGCTCGCGCCGCCCAATGTGTTGGTGCGCGACTACGTGCCGCAGCTAGAACTGCTGGACCAGGTCGATGGCGTCATCTGCCACGCCGGCCACAACACCGTCTGCGAGGCTCTGAGCCGCGGCCTGCCGATGATCGTCGCGCCCATCCGCGACGACCAGCCGGTGATCGCGCGGCAGGTGATCGATGCGGGTGCGGGGCTCTTCATGCGGCATGGCAAGGTCACACCGGCGATGGCGAAGAGCCTGATCGGACAGCTGCTGGCCACACCCTCACTGGCCGAGAATGCGCAGCGCCTCGCGCAGGATCTGCGCGCCGCACCGGGCGCGCAGGGTGCTGCCGAGTGCATCGCCGCGCTCGCCCTGCAACCCGCGCTGCGCAAGGTGGCCTGACGATGGAGACCATCGAAGTAGCAGGCGCGCAGCTTTCCGCCATGAGCCTGGGTCAGGGGCCTGCGACGGTGATGCTGCATGGGCTGGCCACCGGCAACATGGCGACCTGGTATTCCAGCTTCGCCTCGCCGCTCGCCGCCAGCCGTCGCGTGGTGCTGTACGACCAGCGCGGCCATGGCGGCAGCTCGACGCCCGCCTCCGGCTTCGATCTCGATACGCAGGCGGACGATCTCGAAGCCGTGATCGCTGCCTACGGACTGCAAGGCAAGGCCATCGATCTCGTTGGCCACAGCATGGGCGCGCTGGTGGCCCTGCACTTCGCACTCCGGCACCCGCAGCAGCTCCGGCGGCTGGTGCTGGTGGATGCGCCCATGCCCGCGCGCGAACACGTCGGCCCCAGCCTGCGCAATGTGCAGACGCGCGAGCAGCTCGCGGCCTATGCCGAGCAGGAGCTCGCCGCAGTGGTGGGCTTGGGCGGTCGTCGCCGCGAGAAGCTGCTGCAAAGGCTCAATGCCCTGTTCTTCGAGTCCACCCTGGTGGCCGACGTGCTGGCGATGGGCGCAGAGCCGCAGGCGGCGCTGGCGGCCCTGCGAGTGCCGGTGCGGCTCCTCTACGGTCAGCGCTCGCCCTGCCTCGCTGCCGGTCAGTACTTGGCCCGCGTGCTGCCGCAGGCGGAACTGGTGCTGCTCGACTGCGGCCATTTCATCCCGGAAGAAGCCCCCGCCGCGCTCAGGGCCGAACTCGAATCTTTTCTCGCGCTGCCGCCCATCACGGCTGCCGAACCTTCTCTGCTGAGCGCCGCATGAGCACACCCTACAGCCGCGTCGTCTCCGGCCTGGAGCGCTACTCGCTGGTGCTGCATGGCGCGTATCGCTACCACGTCGACGGCATTCTCGAAGGCGTGGGCGAGGTCGATGCGGTGGCGCTGCAAAAAGCCGTGAATCTCGCCGCCGCCGCCAACCCCGCTATCCGCGTGCGTCTGCGCGGCATCCTCGGCTGGTGCCGCTGGGTGGATGGCGGTGTCGCCCCCAGGGTGCGGGTGATGCGGCGGTCCGATTGGGACGGCAGCAGTGAACAGAACGCGCCGTTTCTCGATGAGCCGCTGCGCGCACGCCGTGCGGTGGCCGACGTACTGCTGGTGCCCTGCAATGATGGCCGCACCCGCATCGTGTTCCGCACCCTGCACGCGGCCATCGACGGCCGCGGCTGCATCCACTGGATGACCGAGGTCTGTCGCGCCCTGCGCGGCGAGGCCCTGCAAGGCTCGGATGCGACGATCAACGATCTCGATGTGCAGGACCGCTTCGCCGACCGGATTCCGCCGGACTCCGACATCGCGCCACAGCAGTGCATGCCGGTGCTGGCGCCGAAGCCGGGTGACCCCGGCCCGCTGCGCTACCAGTGGCGGCGGGTGCTGATCGACCGTGACGTGCCGCAGCTGCTCACCAAGGCGGCGGTGTTTCTCGCCGAGTGGGCCCGCCGGCGCGAGGCGGGTGAAGTCGGCTTCACCGTCCCCGTGGACTACCGCGGCTTCCGCATCCAGGAGATGGGCATCGGCAATCTCACCGGCTATCTGCGACTGGTGGTGCCGGAGGGTGCGAGTTCGCGCAGCCTCATGGTGCAGCTCGGCCAGCGCATCAAGGCTTACGCGGACTGCCGCAGCTTTCCCGGCATCCGCAAGATCGTCTGGCTGCCGGTCTGGTACATGCTGCGCGGCCTGCGCCCCAAGATCGACACCGTGCTCTACACCGTGACGCCGGCGCTGCCCACGGGCGGCATCGTCTCGATGGGCAGCCTGAAGGCCGAGCACTTCGATTTTCCCGGCTTCAAGGCCGAGAACTGCTACGGCATCCCCGGCGCGGTGGGCAAGCTCAATCTCATCTTCGTCAACTACCCCGACCACGTCTGCGCGAGTTTTGCGGCACCGGCGGCCTTCAATCACGAGGGCCAGTTCGACGCGCTGGTCAGCGCATTTCAACAACACTTTTCCACGGCAGGACGCACCCCTTGAAAGACCTCGACCTCGGCAAGCTGAAGGTGCACCGCGACGGCAGCCTGGGCAGCAAGGTGCCGGCGAAGAAGCCGCGCCTGAGCACCCGCAATCGCTGGCTCCTCGGTGCCGCGCTGGTGGTCGGCGTGTGGATGCTGCTGCCCAAGCCGGTGCCGGTGACGAGCACCCAGGTCGTCACCGCCTGGCCCTCGCAGCAGTACGTGCTGCTCAATTCCACCGGCTATGTGATGGCGGGGCGCAAGGCGGCGGTGGCCTCGAAGGGCACCGGCCGCGTCGAGTGGCTGGGCGTGAACGAGGGTGATTTCGTGAAGGCCGGCACCGTGGTGGCGCGGCTGGAGAGCCTGGACGTGGAGGCCACCCACCAGGCCGCGGTCGCCAACACGGCGGTGGCGGCGGCGGCGGTGCCGGGGGCGAAAGTCGAACTCGACGATGCCCAGCGCAATCTCGACCGCGTGCAGATTCTGTTCCAGCGCAAGCTGGTCGGGCAGGTGAATCTGCAGGATGCCAAGTCACGCCAGGCGCGCGCCGCCGCCAGTTACGAGAGCAGCAAGGCCGCGCTCGAGGCGGCCAAGGCCAACGAGCGCAATGCCGAAACCGCGGTGGGCTACACGCAGATCCGCGCGCCCTTCGACGGCGTGGTGATCTCGCGTGCCGTCAGCGTCGGCGACGTGGTGACGCCCTTGTCTTCCGCCGCCGATGCGCGCGGTGCGGCGGTGGTGATGGCGGACATGAGCACCTTGCAGGTGGCGGCCGATGTCTCGGAATCCTCGCTCTCGCTCATCAAGGCCGGGCAGCCCTGCGAGATCGTGCTGGATGCGTTCCCTGACCGTCGCTTCCGTGGCGAGGTGGCGCTGGTGGTGCCCACGGTCAACCGCGCCAGCGCCACGGTGACCGCCAAGGTGCGCTTTCTCGACCCCGATCCCAGCATCCTGCCGGACATGGGCGCGCGCGTGGCCTTTCTCTCGCAGGCCGTCGATTCGGCCCATCAGAAGCCGGTGCTGGCGGTGAACCCGGCAGCGCTGGTGGAGCGCGAGGGCGCGAGCTATGTCTACAAGCCCGGTGCCGAAGGGCGCGCGGTGGAAGTGCCGGTGAAGCCCGGCGTCACGCTCGGCGGCGTGCGCGCGGTGGAGGGCGATCTCAAGGTGGGCGAGAGCCTGCTGCTCGCCGCCGCCGGCAAGCTCAAGGACGGCGTGCGCATCCAGCTCGGCGAGGGCAAGTGAGTACCGCGCTCATCAGCATCCAGAATCTGAGCAAGACCTACCGGCGCGGTAACCAGCCCGTGCCCGTGCTGCTGGGCATCGATCTCGAAATCGCGGCGGGCGACTACGTCTCGCTGATGGGGCCTTCCGGCTCGGGCAAGAGCACCCTGCTCAATCTCATCGCCGGCATCGACAAGCCCACCAGCGGCACCCTGCTGATCGACGGCGTGGACATCGCCGCCCTGCCGGAGAACGACCTCGCGGCCTGGCGCGCCGGCAACGTCGGCTTCGTGTTCCAGTTCTACAACCTGATGCCGGTGCTGAATGCCTTCGAGAACGTCGAGCTGCCGCTGCTGCTGACCAGCCTCGACAAGGCCGAGCGGCGCGAGCACGTGGAGACCGCACTCGCGATGGTGGGCCTGGGCGACCGCATGGATCACTATCCCAACGAACTCTCCGGCGGCCAGCAGCAGCGTGTCGCCATCGCCCGCGCGCTCATCACCGATCCCACCCTGATCGTCGCCGACGAACCCACGGGCGATCTGGACCGGCAGTCCGCCGACGATGTGCTGAACCTGCTCGACCGCCTCAACGGCGAACTCGGCAAGACCATCGTCATGGTCACCCACGACCCCAAGTGCGCGGCGCGTGCGAAGCGGCTGGTGCATCTGGAAAAGGGCGTGCTGCTGGCGGGCAGCGGCGGGCACTGAATGAACGCGGCCTTCCTCTTCAAGCTCGCCAGCAAGAACATGTGGCGGCACCGCGCGCGCACGGCGATGACGATGGCGGGTATCGCCATCGCCATCGTCTCCTTCGGCCTGCTGCGCACGGTGGTGGACAGCTGGTACGCGGGCGCGGAGCTGGGCGACAGCGGCCGGCTCATCACCCGCAGTGCGGCCTCGCTGAGCTTCTCGCTGCCCAAGACCCACGGCGAGCGCATCCGCCGCGTGCCGGGTGTGAGCGGCGTGACCTGGGCCAACTGGTTCGGTGGCATCTACCTCGACGAGAAGAACTTCTTCGCGCAGTTCGCGGTGGACGCCGACAGCTACTTCGGCCTCTACCCCGAGTTCATCGTGCCGCCCGAGCAGCTGAGCAGCTTCCAGCACGATCGTCGCGGTGCCCTCGTCGGCGCCAAGCTGGTGCGCAAATACGGCTGGAAGCTCGGCGACCAGGTGCCGCTCAAGGGCACGGTGTATCCGGGCAACTGGAGCTTCACCGTGCGCGGCATCTACGAGGGCCGCGACGACAAGGTGGACGAGGGCCAGTTCCTGCTGCACTGGGACTACGTCAACGACACCATCAAGGCGGCACTGCCCTCGCTCGCCGACCGGGTCGGCGTGTTCGTGGTCAACATCGACGACCCCAGCCAGGCGGCGTCGGTGTCGGCCGCCATCGATTCCGGCTTCAGGAACTCGCTGGCCGAAACCCGCACCGAGACGCAGAAGGCCTTCCAGCTCGGTTTCATCGCGATGGTGGACACCATCCTGGTTGCGATCCAGACCGTGGCCTACGTGGTGGTGCTCATCATCATGGCGGTGATGGCCAACACCATGGCGATGGCGGCGCGCGAGCGCACCCGCGAGTACGCCACGCTGAAGGCTTTGGGCTTCGGTGACCAGGTCGTGTCGCTGCTGATTCTGGGCGAGTCGCTGACCATCTCGCTGGTGGGCGGTGCGCTGGGCATCGCGCTCAGTTTTCCGCTCGCGCGTGGCTTCTTCGCGGCCACGCACGACCTGTTCCTGGTATTCGCCATCACGCCGACGACGCTGGCGCTGCAACTCGGTGCGGCGCTGCTGATCGGCCTGAGTGCCGCCATCGCGCCCGCCATCAACAGCGCGCGCGTGCCCATCGTCGATGGCCTGAGGGCGGTGACATGAAGGTCGGCCAGGGGCTATCGCTCTCATACGTGGCGCGCAATCTGTATGCGCGCAAGCTCACCACCATCCTCACCGCCGCCGGTATGGCGCTGGTGATCTTCGTGTTCGCCACCGTGCTGATGATGGCCGAGGGCCTGCGCAAGACACTCGGCGGCACCGGCAGCGACAGCAATGTGGTGCTGATCCGCCAGGGCTCGCAGACCGAGGTGCAGAGCACGCTCGCACGCGATCAGGCCCAGCTCATCGCCACCCTGCCGGGCCTGGCCGCGGGTGCCGAGGGCAGGCCGAGGCTGTCGCCGGAAGTGCTGGTGCTGGTCAACCTGCCGCGCAAGAGCGGCAGCGGCCTCGCCAACGTAGTGGTGCGTGGCACCACGGCGGAAGGTCTGAGCCTGCGACCGCAGGCGCAGCTGGTCAGCGGCCGGCCGTTCAAGCCCGGGTCGTCGGAGATCGTGGTGGGCTCCGGCATGGCGCGCGGCAAGGTGGGCCTGAGCATCGGCGACACGGTGACCTTCGGCCTGCGCGACTGGACGGTGGTCGGCGTGTTCGATGCCGGCAGCAGCGGCTTCGACTCCGAGATCTGGGGCGATGGCGAGCAGATGATGCAGGCTTTCCGCCGCAATGCGCATTCCTCGATGCTGATCGGCCTGCGCGATTCGGCGAGCTTCGAGGAGTTCGCGGCCGCCGTGGCGCGCCAGCCGCAGCTCAAGCTGGATCTCAAGCGCGAGCGGCAGTTCTATGCCGACCAGTCCGAGAAGCTCGCCAACTTCATCAGCATTCTCGGCCAGACGATCACGGTGATCTTCTCCATCGGCGCGATCATCGGGGCGGCCATCACCATGTATTCGAGTGTCGCCAACCGCACCCGCGAGATCGGCACGCTGCGGGCGCTGGGGTTCCGGCGCGGCAACATCGTCAATGCCTTTCTGCAGGAGGCGATGCTGCTGGGCTTCGTGGCCGGCGTGGCAGGCCTGGCCATCGCCTCGCTGATGCAGGCGGTGGAGATTTCCACCACCAATGTGCAGACCTTTTCCGAAGTGGTGTTCAAGCTGGTGCTCACGCCGGGCATTGCGCTGGAAGTGCTGCTGTTTTCCCTGCTGATGGGCGTGCTCGGCGGTGTGCTGCCCGCGCTCAGAGCCTCAAGACTGGAGATCGTCGATGCCCTTAGATCCGCCTAGCCAAGCCGTCGCCGCGCCCGAGGCAACCAAGCCGGTCGCCGCAATGCCGATGCAGCCAAAGGCGCTGTCGTCGCAGGTATACAAGCCGCGCTTCACGCTGCCGCCGCTCGCCCCCGTGAACCGGATCGCGCGGCCCGTCTCGACGCCCGAGTACTACCACGCGAGTGTCGCCACCAGCGGCAAGACGCTGGAAGTCACCCGCGAGAACGGCTTCATCCTCGAAGGCGAGGGCCGCGTGCCGGCAGCGCGATGGCTGGCCGCGCTGCAGGCGGTATCTGCCATCAACCCCGGCGCGCGACTGCGCATGGTCGGCAAGCGTTGGGAGAGCGATGGCCTGCCGCCGCGGCTGCGGATCATCGAGGAAGGCGCGCCGCACAGCGACTGGGATGGCCGCAACAGCGACCGGGCGGACTTTCTCTACGAGACGCCGTTGCCGCTCGACACCGGCCCGACGGTGGAGCTGGTGGTGATCCATCGCCCCGCCAACAAGACCCTGCTGGTGCTGCGCAGCCACCACGCGACGATGGACGGCATGGGCACCATGCATTTCTATCTGGAGCTGTTCCGCGCCCTGCGCGGCGAGCCGCTGGTGGGCACCAATGCGGCCTTCAGCGATACCGACCTGATGCAGAGCGTGGGCGCGAAAAAGTCCACCTCGAAGCACCTCAAGACGGCCGCGATGACCGGCCAGCCAAGGGGCGACGAGGCCGGCGACGAGTGGCGGCGCATCAGCCTGGGCAAGCCCAGGAAGAACCAGCTCGCGCGCGTCGCCGATGCCGTGGCCGACTTCGCGCGCCAGCACTCGCCGCAGCGGTCGCTCTTGATCGGCGTGCCGGTGGATCTGCGTCGCCACGCGCCTGGGCTGAACTCGACTGCCAACTACACCAACATGATTCTGGTGCGGCTCGACCCGGGCGAGGGTGGCGAGGCCTTCCGCCTGCGGCTGAAGGAGATGCTCGACCAGAAGATGGAGACGGTCTATCCGCGCATCCTCGACGTCTTCAAGTGGTTCTCGCTGCGCCGGCTGGACCTGATGCTCTCGCGCCGCGAGAGCAACTACCGCACCAAGAAGGCGCTGGAGACGGCGGTGATCTCCAACCTCGGCCGCCACGAGGCCGCACCGCTGAGCGGCGGCGGCTTCACGGTGGAGAAGTTCTACGTGATCCCGATCAAGGGCAGCATTTTCTTCGGCATGGCCTGCGTCAACGACGCGGTGGAGCTGACGCTCAACATCCCGCGCGTGCTCGCCAGCCACGGGCGCTTCGATACCTTCGTCGAGCATCTGACCCGCAAGCTCGCCGACTGAGGCGCGATCAGTTCACCAGCAGCGCATCCACTTCCTGCAGATCGCGCAGCGCCAGCTGCCCGGCCAGGGCCTTGAGGCGCAGGGTGGCGAGGATGCAGTCATAGCGCGCCTGGTCGTAGTTGCGCTCGGCGGCGTAGCGCTGCTGCTGTGCGTTGAGCACATCGAGGGCCGCGCGGGTGCCGATCTCGAGGCCGGTTTCCACCGCCACCAGGGCGCTGCGGCTACTGGCCTGCGCCTGCTTGAAGGCGCGCACCTTGGCGGCCCCGAGCGTGACAGCCTGATAGGCGGTGCGCACCTGCCGCTCCACCGCGCGCTCGGCGCCGTCGAACTCCGCCAGCCGCTGTTCGCGGCCGGCCTTTGCTTGCCGCACCAGCGACTGCGTGGTGCCGCCCGCGAAGATCGGCAGGCTCAGGCGGATGCCCGCGGAAGGACCTTTCAGCTGGGTCGGCAGGGCACCAGCTTCGCTGCGGCTGTCGGTGTAGTTCAGGCTGCCGGAGAGCGTCGGCAGATGCCGCGCCTGTACGGCGTAGAGTTCCTGCACCGCCACGCTGAAGTTGAGGCGCGCGGCCATCACGTCCAGGTTGGCACTCTTGGCCATGGCCACCCACTGCTCGGGGCTGGCCGGCTGAGGGCTGGGCAGCGCCAGCTCGGCCGGCAGAGTGGCAAGGGGCTTCTTGCCCTCGGCACCGGGGAGTGGCACCACGCGCACCGGGCGCTTGTCGAGGTCTTCCAGCGGCTCGCGGGTGATTTCTTCCAGCGATTCGAGTGCGGCGGTGTAGGCCTGCTGCGCTTCGAGTTCGGTGGCGACACTCAGGTCGTAGCGGGCCTGCACCTCGTCGGTATCGGTGAGGCTGGAGATGCCGACTTCGACATTCTGCTTCGCGAGTTCGAGCTGTCTGGACAGGGCCTCCTTCTCGGCCGTGGCCGAGCGCAGCGCGTCGCTCGCACCCAGCACGCCGAAGTAGCTTTCGGCCACCGTCAGCAGCAGGGTCTGCTCGCTCATGCGATAGCTCAGCTGTGCCAAGGCCACCTGTTCGCTGGCCTGCTTGAGGCGATAGAAGGCTTCGAGATTGAACAGGGGCTGGGTCAGCGTCACGCTCAGGCTCTTGTCGGTGCCGTCGTTCTTGCTGGAGATGGGTACGGTCGTCCCCGTGGTGGGATCGGTGTAGCTCACCTGGAGGTCGGAGTCGTTGAACACCTGCTCGTAGCTGCCGGTGATCTGCGGCAGCAGCTGCGCCTTCGCCTGCGGCGAGGCTTCGAGCGCGGCGTCGCGGGCGAAGCCCGCAGCGCGCAGGGTGGCGTCGTTCTTGACGGCCAGACTGTAGAAGCGAAGCAGATCGTTGGCCGATGCCGGCAGAGGGGCGGACAGCAGGGCAGCCAACAGCAGTTTTTGGAGTGACATGGGGCGCGAAATCTGGTCCTGACGCGTCGATGATCTTGCCACTTCAATGTGGCAGGGCGGTGCCACCGGGGCGGCACCGCGAACAATGTATTTCCTTATACGAAGGGCCTCGCGCGGCAGCGTGCCGGGCCTTCATTCCAGCATTCAAGAATCGTGCACAAGCCGCCTTTCAGAGCCAGCGCTTCAGCTGCTGCGCCACCCAGGCGGCGTCGTCCAGCGGCAGGTCGTGACCGGCCGTGGGATGGGTCGCGATCTCGCACTGCCAGCGCGCCGCCAGCGCCTGTGAGCAGCGAGTGTCTACCAGCCGGTCGGCTGCGCCCGTCAGCAGCAGCAATCGCGTACGCGGTGCCTGCACCGGCGCTGCAAAGCGCATCGCGGCGAGCAGCTGCCGTAACGCGTTGGCGCGCGAGACCGGGTGCGACAGGCGCCAGCGCGTCCAGTCGTCGAGCACGACACGCGTCTGTTCGAGATGGCGGCTGGTGAGTTGCAGGATGGCTTCTTCCGCCTCGCGCGGTTCGGGATTGCCGAGCGCCATGCGCAGCAGCAAGGGCCAGGCGGCGGGTTGCAGGCGGCGGTAGAAGGGGCTGACAGGGCGCAGGCTGGTGTTGGCGAGCACAGCGCCGTCGATTTCCCCGGGATGCGCATCGGCCCAGGCCACCGTCACCATCGCGCCGAGCGACATGGCGAACACGCGATAGGGCGGGTCGATGCCTTGCTGCCGCAGTTCGGCGCGAACCCAGTCGGCCATCGCCGGCACGCTGGAGAGACTGGGCTCGTGGTTGCGCAGGCCGTTGCCGGGCAGGTCGAGCAGGCAGAGCGGCGTGCCCGGCAGTGCGGCACGCAGCAACTGCGGGAACGCACCCCAGTGCCGCGCGTCGCGCATCAGGCCGCGCAGCAGCACCAGCGTCGGCGCGTGGCTCATTTCGACCTGCGGCGATACCAGCGCGCCATCGCATCGGCGTAGTGCTGGTCGCGCGCGGCGGCGGTGGGCAGCCAGCGCTGGTGGCTGGAGGCGGCGCGGGTGAAGAAATCCAGCAGCGCCAGATGCCGGCGCATGACTCGCTGCTGCCGGTGGCCGATCAGCGGATTGAAGATGCCGAAGCGGTTGAACAGTTGGCGCGGGTTCTTCTTGATCCACAGCCAGCTGCCCATCTCCAGCGTCAGCGGCAGAAAGGTGCGGCGCGCATCGCCGGCCACGCGCAGATAGAGGTGATCCCACAAGTCGCCGTGCGTGAGGTATTGCAGGCTCTGCGGCTCGAACACGTACTGGTGGTGGACATTGCTCTGCGCGTAGATGGCCTGCAGGGCGTGCAGCTCCGGCAGGTGGGCGATGGGGGTGGCGCTGTGGGCGAGCGGAAACCAGATGCGGTCGAGCGTGCCGAAGCCGGAGTGGCAGTCGATGGCGAGGCTGAAGCGGCGGCTGAGCAGTTCGTCTTCCACCAGGGCGCAGAGGGCGCTGCTCTCGGCTTCCATCGGCGCACCTTCCAACCCGCGGAACCAGGGCAGGCCGGGCGAGAGGCGCTGGCCGCCGATGAGAAAGGGCACCGGTTCCAGCGCTTCGATGGGCGCGTTGCGCATCAGATCCACACCGCGTGGGTTGGCGCGCGTGCCCAGCAGTAGGCCGCCCGGATTGACCAGCGGCATGAACACCAGGCGCACGGTCTTGAGCTGCTGGTGCAGCACCTTGTCCCAGTGCAGGCGGTTGACGAGGCTGCGCAGGTAGGCGATCACTACCTCGGCGCCGATGCGTTCCAGCCCATGCACGCCGCCGAAGAAGCCCACCGCCGGCACCTTGGGTGAGGGATTGCCGAGCGTGATGGCATGAACCGGCAGGTTGCGATGACCCACGCGCACCTCGCAGGCGATGCGGGCTTGAAGATGCGGGCGACCTTCCTCGATCAGCCGTTCGAGTTCGGCGAGTTCCGGCAACGCGGGAGCGGGCGAGGGACGCGGTGGCGGATCGAACATGCAGGGAGTTTAGCGACGACCATTGCACTTCAAGCCCGGTCTGGCGCGGTGGTCGAGCGATTTCACGAAACTGCCATCTGGGCTTCACAGAGGCTGTCTACCGTGCCGCATCGGTCAAGCCGTCCCCTCTGGAGAGCCGCCATGCGTGACATCGTGAAGAGCTTCAAAGCCTATCCCTCCCTGAGCATCGCCAGCGCCGTGGTCTGGGGCGTGATGGAGTTCGTGGCCCTGCAACGCTCGATGGTCGTGGCCAAGGTCAAGCCGCAGGCCTGAGTCGCCTTCGCAGTGGTGCCAACGCCCTGCCTCGCGCAGGGCGTTTTCGTTTCAGGCCGCCGCCTGTTGCGCGTGGCGGGTGATGAGTTGGGCAATGCGCGGCAGCAGCGGTGTGGGCAGGTCGTGCCCCATGTTCTTCAGCACTTCGATCTTCGCGCCCGGAATGAGCCTGGCCAGCTCGCGACCGGCGGCGACGGGGATCAGCGGGTCGTCCTCGCCATGCAGGATCAGGCTCGGCACCGTGATGCCGGGCAGGCGCTGGTGGCGGCTGCCGGAAGCCAGAATCGCCAGCAGCTGATGGATGTAGCCGCGTGGGTAGATCGACCGCGTCACGGTGCGGGTGGCCAATGCGCGGCGCTCTTCCAACGGCGGGACAGCCTTGGGACTGGCCAGCACCTTCCAGGTTTCGGTGCCGTGCTCGATCAAGGATTCCGTGTCGCGCCCCTTGGGGCGGCGGATCAGGCGCAGCTGCACCTTGGCACTCGCCTGCGGCAGGCGCGGATTGTTGCTGCTCGACATGATCGAGGTGAGGCTGAGCACTCGGTCGGCGTGATCCAGCGCCAGCAGCTGCGCCACCATGCCGCCCATCGAGAGCCCGACGATGTGCGCGCGCTGGATGCCGAGGGCGTCCATGAGACCGACCGTGTCGAGTGCGAGATCATCCAGCTTGTAGGGCGCGCGTACCTTGAGGCCTAGCCGCGAGCGCAGGATGTTCTTGAAGAACTGTGCGTCGCGTGGCCCTTGGATTTTCTCGGAGAGGCCGATGTCGCGGTTGTCGAACCGCACCACGTAGAAGCCCGCCGCGGCGAGCGCCTCGCAGAGCGCATCCGGCCACACCACGAGCTGGCAGCCCAGGCCCATGATGAGCAGCATGGCGGGGTGATTCGGATCACCGAAGGTTTCTGCTTCCAGCGAGATGCCGTTGGTCTGGTACTGGGGCATGGGGTTCCTTATTCGAGATCGAGAATCGTCTGCCAGTGCTCGGGCCGGATCGGCATCACCGACAGGCGGTTGCCACGCATGATGAGCGGGCAGCCCTTGAGCTGGGCTTCGTGTGCTTTCAGTGTTTCGAGCGTGATCGGCCGCTTGAGGTGGCGCACGTAGCGCATCTCCACCAGAAACCAGCGCGGCTCTTCGAGCTTGGCGGTGGGGTCGTAGTGATGGTGCTTGGCGTCGAACTGCGAAGGGTCGGGATAGGCTGCACTCGCGACTTCCATCAGTCCGTAGATGCCCGGCACCTCGCAGCTGGAGTGATAGAAGAATGCGGGGTCGCCCACTTTCATGTCGTCGCGCATGGAGTTGCGCGCCTGGTAGTTGCGCACGCCGTCCCAGGGCTCGATGCCCTTCGGGCGATTCTTGAGGTCGTCGATGGAAAAGGTGTCGGGTTCGGACTTCATCAGCCAGTGGCGCATGGGGTTCATCCGTTGTGATGGCGGGGAAAGCGGTGCAGCCCACGTTCGGTTAGCACCGCGTGCAGTGACTGATCCCAGGGCTCGCGCGGCAGCACGGCCCTCTGCTGACTCGCGTAGGCGAGGCCCAGGCGATAAGGGCGAAAACGATGGCGCGACAGCGCGCGGTCGTAGTAGCCACCACCTTGGCCGAGACGCGTTCCGCGTGCATCGAAAGCCAGCAGCGGCAGGACGACCACATCCAGTGTCGACGCCCGCAGTGCCCGCCCGGAGCGGGGCTGCAACATGCCGAGCCGATGCGGCTTCAGTCGTCGTCCCACGAGGGGGCGAAAACGCAGGTGACCACGAACGATCGCGGGCGCGAAGAGGCGGATGCGACGGGCGCGCAGGGCCGTGATCAGCGGTCCCGTCATCAGTTCGCTGCCCATCGAGAGGTAAATCGCCACCCGCCGTGCGCGCCGCAGGGCGGCGCAGCGGTGAAGCTGTCTGGCGACAGCGCTTGCGGCTTTTCTTCGGAGGGGTTGGGGCACTGACTTGCGCTGAGCGCGCAATGCGGCTCGTAGCGCGCGCTTGGCATTGGGCGCATCCGGCGGCAGGGTGCCGCCGGACTGAAAAAGTGTGTCTCCCGCCTGTGCCGTGACGTTCATCGCTGACCTTGAGACGGGGGTCTCAAGTGGGCACCGCGTCGGCCATCGGGCTTCCCACTGCAAGGTGGGCCTGCACGCCAGAACCGAGTAAGGCTCCCGGGGTTTTGCAATTAGGCTCAAGGGTTTTGGATGAGGCCCTCGAACACTGCAGGAGACACATTTGAATCATACACGTCAGCATCCGCGCTGCATGCTGAATGTTTTTGCAGGGATCATTCAATCGCTCGAACTGAGCGTGGTGTCGATATCCCGCGCGAACTGGCGCACTCGCTCGCGCGCCTTGTCATCGGGTGGCACGACCTTGTCGTCGCCCTTCAAGGTGAGGAATTCGCGGGCCAGGTTGAGTGCCGCCATGACGGCGATCTTCTCCGCCGTCAGCGCCCTGCCACGACGTTTGATCGCACTCATGCGCTCGTTGAGGAACTCGGCTGAAGCAACCAGCGCCTCGTGCTCAATCGGAGGACAGGTCACGGCGTACTCGCGGCCCATGATTTTCACGTTGATCGTGATGGCATCGCCGGTGGCAGCTGCAGGTTTCATGGAGAAGCTCCTTCCTCAAGCTGGCGCAGTCGTTCAACGACGCCCTCGATACGTCGCTTGAGCTCGGCGTTCAAGGCCATCAGACGGTCGCGTTCCTGCAAGGCGCGCTTCTTTTCCAGTCGCTCCTGCCGGTAGGCAGCCGAGAGCCGCAGGATTTTGGTGCCGAGTAGGTCGAGGTCGTCATGCAGCATGGCCGAAGTATACGGACGCCCATAAAAAAACTCCGCCGAATCTTCATTCGGCGGAGCTAGATACACAGCTACTGAATCAGCAGGAAGAGCGCACCTTCGCCGCGGCGCACGTGCAGCAGCAGGTCGCCAGCGGCTTTGGTGAGCTTGGTGAAGCCTTCCAAGTCGGTGACGGGCTTGCGGTTCACGCCGATGATGATGTCGCCCTGGCGCAGGCCAGTGCGGGCGGCGGGCGAGCGCGGGTCAATTTTTGCCACCACCACGCCGCGTGCATCACCTTCGGTATTGCTCTCGTCGGCCGCCGCGAATGTCGCACCCTGCAGCTTGGGATGTACCGACGCACCGGCTGCGGCGCTGTCGCTGTCCTTGCCGATTGCAACGCTGATGGTCTTGGGCTTGCCCTCGCGCAGAATTTCGAGGTCCACCTTGTCGCCGACCCGCAGCAGGCCGATGATCGTCCGCAGCTGGCCGAAATCAGTCACCTCGCGGCCATTGGCGCGCAGGATGATGTCTTCGACCTTGAGTCCCGCCTTGTCAGCCGGGCCTTTCGGAACGATGCGCGACACCACCACGCCACGTGCGGTCGGCAATCCGAAGGACTTCGCGAGTTCCGGGGTGATGTCCTGGCCCTGCACGCCGATGCGGCCACGGGTCACGCTGCCGGTCTCGATCAGCTGCGCCATGACGCTCTTGGCAAGATTGGCGGGGATGGCGAACCCGATGCCGATGTTGCCGCCGCTGCGGGAGAGGATCTGGCTGGGCACGCCCACCAGTTCACCGCGCAGGTTGATGAGCGCGCCACCCGAATTGCCGGGGTTGATCGAGGCATCGGTCTGGATGAAGTCTTCGATGCTGCCGCCCCCGGTTGCACGACCCAGGCCGCTGACGATGCCGGTGGTAGCTGTCTGACGCAGGCCAAACGGCGAGCCGATGGCGACGACGAAATCGCCCACCTGCAGTGCATCGGAGTTGCCGATGGTGAGCGCCTTCAAACGTTCGGCCTTGATCTGGATGACGGCGAGATCGCTGTCGGGGTCCTTGCCGATCAGCTTGGCGGGGAACTCCCGGTCGTCCGAAAGCCGCACCTTGATCTCGTCGGCATCGGCAACCACGTGGTTATTGGTGAGGATGTAGCCCTTGGCGGCATCGACGATGGTGCCGCTGCCCAGCGATTGGGCCTCACGCTCCTGCGGTTGGTCCGGGATGCCGAAGAAGCGGCGGAAGTTGGGGTCTTCCATCATCGGGCCGAAGGGATTCTGCGCCTCAGCCTTGCTGGTGACGGAAATGTTAACGACTGCAGGCATGGTTTCGCGCAGCATCGGCGCGAGCGAAGGCAATCCACCTGTCGAAGGTGCGGCCAGCATCGCGGGCGGCAGGTCGGCGTGGGCCAGCTGCGGCGCGGTGGTCGACAGTGACAGCACGGCGGCGGTGATTCCGAACCCGACAGCGGCGGCGGCGAGGCTGGTCTTGATCAAGGAATGGCGAGACATCTTGCAGTGTCCTTTACAAATGAAAACCGCTGAAGCGCGGCAGGGGCATTGACCATGTGTCCTGCCGCCAGTTCCACAAGGGGACTACTTGAGGCGAATGTCGGGGTTGGTGGTGTATCGACCGGTCAGGCTGGCTTGCGCCAGCACATGGCCTGCGAGCGCCTTGCGCAGGTCGGCGAGGGTGAAGCCATCGACGAGCGGCAGCTTTGCCACGTCCAGTGCATACACGGTGAAGATGTAGTGGTGCGGAATGCTGTCGTTGAACGGCGGGCAGGGACCGTCGTAGCCAAGGTACGGGCCTTCCATGTTCCGGTCCCCTGCGAACCAGCCGGTGTAGTCGTTCAGGCCCTGGCGGCTACCGTCCGGCCCGGCGGGGATACGCTTGCCGCCGGGGATGACGGCCCTGGAGCACGCCCCTTCAGCCAGCTGCGTGACGGCGGGCGATACATCCACCAGCAGCCAATGCACGAATTCACCACGCGGGTATTTGGCGGGGATCAGCGTACCGGGTGTGTTGACGTAATCCGGCTTGGTGGCCGGCGCATCGGGGTCGACGCAGCTCAGGGCGAAGCTCAGAGTGCCTTCCGGCGCGCCGCGCCATGAGAGTTCCGGCGAGAGGTTCTGAGAGAGCCTGAGGAAGCTCTTGGGGTCCTTGACGCAGAAGCCGCAGCGGCCGGGGATGATGCCGCCATCTTCAAAAGTATCGCTGGTGAGTTTCATGGCGTTTGGTCAATCGGCAGAGGGCAGACGCACCCCATGATTACAGCATGAAGTGCTGGCGCTGCGGAGTCTCTGCCAGCAGTGCGCTGGCGGAGGGTCTCATTAATTTGAATAGGCTCAGCTGCAGGCGCTCGGCCAAGGGCTTCCTGCGTCGGTAGCGGAGCGCGAAGAGGTCTGCGACGGCTGCCCTTTCGAGCAGGTAGTCGTCGCTGGTTTTGAGTTCGTCGACCAATTTGATGCCCAGGGCGCGGGTGCCGAACCAGTGCTCGCCAGTGGCGACCTTGTCGATGGCGACCTGCGGACGGTGTTCGATGACGAACTGCTTAAACAGCTTGTGGGTGTCTTCCAGCTCCTCGCGAAACTTTTCGCGTGCAGCGTCCGTGTTTTCTCCCAGCATGGTCAGCGTGCGTTTGTGCACGCCAGCGGTATGAAGCTCCACATCGACGTCATATTTCTTTAGCAGGCGATGCACGTTCGGGATCTGCGCCACTACGCCGATGGAGCCGACGATTGCGAACGGCGCAGAGAGGATGTGATCGGCAACGCAGGCCATCAGGTAGCCGCCGCTCGCGGCGACCTTGTCCACCGAGACGGTCAACTTGAACTGCCGGTCGCGCAGGCGCTTGAGTTGGCTGGCGGCGAGGCCGTAGCTATGAACCAGCCCTCCCTCGCTTTCCAGGCGCAACAATATTTCGTCGCCCTTCTGAAGGACTTGCAGCAGCGCAGTCACCTCCTCCCGCAGCTGGTCGACGGCCGAGGCTTGCAGATCGCCATCGAAGTCGAGGACAAATAGGCGTGGCCGATCTGCATGGACTTTCTTGTCCGCTTTTTTTGATTTGCGCCTACGTTTGCCGAGCGATTTGAGTGCGGACGCATCCAGCAACTCCTGCTCCAGCGTGTCACGCATCCGTTCGTAGCGCTCGTTGAGTGGTTCCACTTCCAGGCGCTCGGGGTCCTGATGACGTGCTTCTCGTGCTGCGCCGAAAACGGCGGTCAAGCAGATCAGCAAGGCCATTACCACGGTCGCCGATTTGGCCAGAAAGAGGCCGTATTGAAGGAGGAGGTCGGTCACGGCAATCCGGATAATTGTTGAAGCAACCGCGACTTGCGTGCGGATCGCTGGCGGGCTTTTTGCTAGACTTTTTGCTAACGGGGGCGTCAGCTGTCTATAATTTTATTGCATTGCACCCTATTATTGCGCCGCAACAATTTGTCGTTGTTGTCGTCACCACCCACACGCTTGGAGCTTCTAAAAAATGAAAACTGCTACCCGCGCCGCGCTTGCGGCCACGCTCATCGGGCTGGCTCTGCCGCTGCACGCGGAAGAGTTCATCGACAAGCGCCCATATATCTCGCCGATGTTTGCCTACACCATCGACAAGGACAACCGGAACTCGGAAGCCGGTCTGGGTTGGTATTACGGTGCCGGCAAGACGCTGAACAAGTACTGGAACGTTGAACTCGGCACTTTCTACAACCGTTTCAATGACAACACGGCCCGTCCCGGTGCCTTGTGGCGCGAAATCGGTATCAAGGTCGATGGTCAGTTCTTCTACAGCCGCGAAAAGTCCTTCTCGCCCTACTTTGGCATCGGAGCTGGCGTTCAGCGCACTGACGTCTTCGATACCAACGGAACCAAGGACACGCAGCCGATGTTTGACCTCGGCTTCGGATTTATCTCCTGGTTCGACGTTTCCGGTTTTGACGTGGGTCTGCGCGGCGACGCCCGCTATCGCTACGCCTTCCTCGACGATATCGAGCAGACCTACGGCATCAACCAGCTCAATGAGCCGGTCTTGAAAGTTGGTCTCGTCATTCCCGTCGGCCCCAAGCTTGCTGTTGCCAGTGCCGCTGACGGCGCCGGTGCCGTGAAGCCGGGTGCCAAGACGCTCGACGCGGATGGCGACGGCGTGCCGGATGCGCTGGACCGTTGCCCCGGCACCGCCCGCGGCACTGTGACCGACAGCAACGGCTGCCCGCGTGATGTTGGCGCCGGCGCTGCCGGCGGCGAGCGTCGCTTCGATGACGTGCTGTTCGAGTTCGATCGGTCCGAGATCACGACGGCTGGTCAGGCGATCCTCGACGGCGCTGCTGACGTTGTGAACTCGGGCGCTTATAAGAGCCTCCGCGTCAACATCGCCGGCCACACCGATTGGATTGGTTCCGAGGGCTACAACCAGGCTCTGTCTGAGCGCCGCGCGAATGCGGTTCGCAGCTACCTGGTCAAGAAGGGCGTCGATGCCAGCCGCATCCACACCTTTGCCTACGGCGAAACCACGCCGAAGGCCGATAACCAGACCGCAGAAGGTCGCGCTCTGAACCGTCGCGCTGAAGTCAAGGCTGGCGAGTAAGTCGCTAAGCTTTGAAAAGACCCCCGCGCATGCGGGGGTTTTTTTTGGCATTGGCGGTGCGGCCCGCAGCTACGGTCGGAGTACGCTGGTGTAAAGTTGACTCACGAGACACATTGGCCTGTCAAAAGCCGAGCCCGAGATCATCCAGTTTATGACCGCCTTCGCCCGCTGCTTTTCGTCGCTGCTGATCGGCTTCGTGTTCTCAGCCACTGCCATCGCCGCTACCGCGCCCGCCTATTTTGTCGACGGGGATGGTGATGCGGTGCCGGATGAGATCGACGATTGTCCCTACACCCATCCGGGCGTGCGCGTCGGTCCCAAGGGTTGCCCCTTGCGCAGTGACGATTCGGATCTGGATGGCGTCACGGATGAAGACGATGACTGCCCGTATTCGCCCGCCGGTGCGGTCATCGATGCTCATGGCTGTTCACTCGACAGCGACTTTGATGGTGTCGCCAACGGGATAGATCGCTGCCCGCGAACCGGACTGGCGCTGACGGTGGATGCCAAGGGATGTGCCGAAGGCGAGCGTGCCGAGCCTGCGACAGCCGTCCCCTCGGCGGCACCTGGCGCCAAGAGGTCGGCTCGTTCCACGCCGCGTAAAGTGGTGACGCCGCCAGTCCTTGAGCCATTGCCAGCACCTGAGATCAGCCCGGCGGCCTCGGAGCCAGTCGCGCCTTTAGTGAAGTCAAAGGCAGATCCATCGGAAGCGTCGCCTGCTGTAATGACGGCGCCTCAGTCGAGCGCACCGGGGCCATCCGCGCCGGTGGAGTCACCTGAAATGCTGCTGTCGTTTGGCACCAACAGCAGTCGCTTGGGTACTCGAGATGCCGCCGTGATCGAGGGGTATGCAAGGATTTTTGCCCGTCGCCTGGCCGAAAAGCCCGGCAGCAAACTGCACATCCGGGCGTTTGCTGATCGGCGCGAGGGAGATGCGGCGGTTCTCGCCGTGGCACGCATGGTTGTCGTTCGTAGCGCACTAGTTGCGCAAGGCATCTCGATCGACCGCATCCATAGCGAAAATTCAGTTCTTGACGGCGGAAATCCTCGCCAGAACCGGCGGGTCGAGGCCAGTCTCGACGACTAGGCTTGCGCCAGTAGCGCTGCCCGGCTGATTTCGATCTGGTCCGCACCCAGCTGCGTTGGCTGCACCATTCCGAGCGCGGGCAGTAGCAAGTCCGCCAAGGCGTCCAGATGGGCACTGCTCTCGTTCAAGGCCGGGATATATCGCAGGCTGCCTCCGAGATGCTGGAAGTCCTCCCGATACTCGACCGCGATTTCCTCCAGCGTTTCCAGACAGTCCGCGGCAAAGCCAGGGGCGATGACGTCCAGGAGCTTGATGCCGCGCTCCGCTAGGACTTTCAGGTGCCCGTCGGTGTATGGCTTGATCCAAGGCTCCTTGCCGAAACGTGACTGAAAACTCAGGCTCCATTCGCCAGGGGAAAGCCCGAGCTTTTCTGCCAGCAATCGTCCTGTTTTCTGGCAATGACAGAAGTAAGGATCGCCCAGGTCGAAGTAGCGTTGCGGGATGCCATGAAAGGACATCAGCAAATGTTCGCCTCGTCCCACCTGCGCCCAGTGAGTCATCACGCTCGACGCCAAGGCTGCAATGTAGCCCGGGTCGTCGTGATAGCTGTTGACAGTGGTGAGCGAAGGCACCCAGCGGCGACGCGAGAGCGCGGCGAACACGGCATCCAGCACCGCTGCCGTGGTGCTCGCCGAGTATTGCGGAAAGAGCGGAAGCAGCACGATGCGACGAACGCCCTGGCTGTCGAGTTCGGCCAGCGCCTGTTCGATGGCGGGCGCGCCGTAGCGCATGGCCAAGACCACTGGCACCGCAGCACCGCAACGAATCTCCAGCCGCTCGGCCAGCCCTTTTGCCTGACGCCGTCCGATGGCAACCAGCGGGCCACCTTCGGCGGTCCAGATCGCCTGGTATTTCGCAGCCAGCTTCTTGGGGCGCGTATTGAGAATGATCAGGTTGAGGATGGGCCACCAGAGTGCAGGCTCTACATCCACCACCCGCGTGTCACTCAGAAATTCTTTCAGATAAGCGCGGATGGCCTTTGGTGTCGGTGCCTCGGGTGTGCCGAGATTGACCAGCAGGACCCCGGTCTTGGGTTGCTGGCGGTGTGCAGCGGGTGCAGAGAGGATCGTCATGCGGGCAAAGACCGGTTCAATGAGGTGCAAGTTTCAAGGCGCGGCGGCGGAAGTAGTCGTGCCAGGCCCGCATCGCGCGATGGCCGAGCAGCATCATCATCGGCAGGTTGATGGCGTACATGAAACCCATGCCGACCGTGCTGATGGCGTCCAGTTGCTCGCTGGTTTTCAGCCAGCCTGCGCAGGCCAGTGCCGCGGCAGCGCACCAGAGGAGTCGCAGCGGCAGGATGTGCTTGGCCCCGCCGAGGAAGATCACCGCCTGCTCCGCGTAGTAGCCGTAGCTGATCAGCGTGGAGAGTGAGAACACCCACACGGCGATGGTGATGAGCCAGCGACCGAGTCCCGGCTGGGTGGCATCGAAGCTCTTGGCAACCAGTGTGGCGCCACGGTAGTCGGCGAACAGGCCCTGCTCTGCCACATCGGGGCGGGTGGCCGAGACCGTGGGACGCCAGTTGACCTTCAGCGTATCGCGCCCGGCATCCGACGCAGCCTCGACGGTGCCGTAGCTCCTCACGCGGCCCTGCGGCGTCTGCAGCACCACGAACACCGGCGCACCAACCTTGAACTGATCGCTGTCGTGGATCACCAGCGGCTGTGGTTGCCAATGACCCGGGCTGACTTCGACGATAGCTGGAGGTACATCGAATCGCAGCGCTGGCGGCCGATTCCAGAGTCCGGCGCACAGAATCACCAGGCCGGTCACGGTGCAGACGAAGAGGGTGTCGATGAATGGCTCCAGCCCTGCCACGACGCCTTCGGTCACGGGTTCTGGGGTTTTCACCGCCGAATGCGCGATCGGCGCCGTGCCAAGGCCAGACTCGCTGGAAAACAGGGCGCGCCGCATCCCGAACATGAAGGCTGTGCCAAAGCTCGCCCCGGTGAAGGCCCCCACGCCCTCGCTGTGCGAGAACGCACTGCTGAAGATCAATCGCATCAAGTCCGGTAACTCGCTGGCGTGCTGCAGGATCACATAGAGGCCACACAGCACGTACACCCCGCATTTGAACGGCACCAGTGTCTTGGTGACCTGGCCGATGCGGGTGATGCCGCCGATGATCACAACGCCGGCTAGCATGGCGATGATCACGCCAGATACCCAGGGCACCACGCCGAAATATTCGCGGGTGGTATCCGCGGCACTCCAAGTCTGGAACATATTGCCGCCGGTGAAGGCAAACAGCGGCAGCGAAAGCGCGAAAGCAGTGCCGATCACCTTGCCGAGCGTGCCGCCGATGGCATTGCGCGCCACGAACATGGTGCCGCCGTGTGGATTTTTCGGATCGCTCACGTCGCGGTAGAGCAGTGCCAATGTCACTTCGGTGGACTTGAGCGCCATGCCGACGATGCCGATGGTCCACATCCAGAAAATCGCACCGGGTCCGCCCAGTTCAACCGCGATCGCCATGCCGGCAATGGCGCCCAGCCCGACCGTGCCGGAGAGTGCAGCCGTGAGCGCCTGAAAATGTGAAAGCGCGCCAGGCCCGGCGCTGCTGTCGATTCCGCCCTTTCCACGCACCAGTGCGATGCCGTGCGTCAGCGATCGATACTGTGAGAAGCCGCTCCACACGGTGAAAACCAGGCCGGTCAGCAGCAGGCCCACCAGCATGGGGACGGACAACAGCAAGCCGTTGAGTGCGTCGATGAAGGCAAAGATTTTTTCCATGGAGGGCCTCCAAACAAAAGCCCCCGGCTCTGGCCGGGGGCATTCTGCACAGCAGGCTTAAGCGCCGGCGAGACCAAGCTTGCTGTGATGGCGCGAGTAACCAAAGTAGATCGCCACACCTGCCAGCATCCACACCGCAAAGGCAGCCCAGGTGAAGACGGCGAGATACAGGGTCAAAAATCCGCAAGCAACGGCCCCGAGCAGGGGCACGAAGGGATAGAGCGGCACCTTGAAAGGCCGCTTGAGGTTGGGCTGGGTCCGACGCATCACCATCACGCCGATACAGACCACCACGAACGCACCGAGCGTGCCGATATTGGCGAGCTCGCCGAGCTGCTTGAGGGGGACAAAGCCGCCGAGCGCGATCATGATCGCGCCGGTGATGAGGATGGCCTTGCGCGGGCTGCCGCTCACAGGATCGACTTCGGAGAGGAAGGTCGGCAGCAGGCCATCGCGCGACACCGCCAGCAGCACGCGGGTCTGGCCGTAATACATCACCAGCATCACGGTGGTGAGGCCGGCAACCGCACCGACCGAGATGATGCCCGCGGCCCAGGTCTGACCGATCTTGAGCAGTGCGTAGCTCACTGGTGCATCCACGTTCAATTCGGTGTAGCTGACGATACCGGTCAGCAGGCCGGACACAATGATGTAGAGGCCTGTGCAGAGCAGCAGCGAGGCCAGGATACCGATGGGCAGATTCCGCTGCGGATTCGTGGTTTCCTCTGCGCTGGTCGATACGGCATCGAAGCCCAGATAGGCGAAGAAGATGGTTGAGGCGCCGACAAAAATGCCGACGATGCCGAAGCGGGCTGCACCCTCGCCACCGCCAATGGCAAGTTGGAAGGCATCCAGCAGCGGCATCTCCCAGGAGAACTTGGATACGCCTGGCACCACTTCTTTCGGCGGGATGAAAGGCGACCAGTTGGCCGGATTGATGTGGAACGCCGCCACCGCGATGAACAACAGGATGGCCGCGAGCTTGATGGCGACCACGATGGCATTAAAGCGCGCGCTGGATTTCGCCCCCCGCATCAGCAGCATGCCCAGTACGGCGATGATGAGCGCGGCCGGCAGGTTGACGAGCCCTGGCTTGAGTGGGTCGAGTGGTCCGTGTCGCAGGTAATCCGGCAGGCCCGCCCCGAATACCGCAATCAGAAAATCGTTGAAGTAGCCCGACCAGCCGACAGAAACCGCTGCCACTGCCACCGTGTACTCGCAGATCAACATCCAGCAGATGGTCCAGGCTGGTAGCTCACCGAGCGTCGCGTAGCCGTAGCCATAGGCGCTGCCGGCGCCACCAACTGTCGAGGCCATCTCGGCGTAAGAGAGCGCTGCGCAGGCGCAGGCGATACCCGCCAGGATGAACGAGAGAATGATGGCCGGGCCAGCCGCGGTGGCAGCCGTCTTGCCAGTGAGCACGAAAATGCCGGCACCGATGATGGCACCGACCCCGAGCATGGTCAGGTCAAAGGCGTTGAGCGTGCGCTTGAGGCCGCTCTTGCTGTCTTCGCTCTGAATGGATTTGGTTCTGAACAGGCTGCTCATGTCTGGTGATCCCTTTTAGTTGGTGGCTGCTCGCACGCGAGAAGTATGCCCGTTGCGCCGCTTGCGAAAACAGACGGGGGCCATCGTGTATCGGGGCGGGGTCAAATGGGCCAGCAGGCCGCAGATCACTCGCGCCGCAAACGAAAAAGCCCCCGGATTTCGACGGGGGCTTTTGGTGCTTGGCGATGACCTAGCGTTCGACGATGGCCGTCACGCCCAGGCCGCCCGCAGCGCAGATCGAGATCAGGCCGCGGCCGCCCTTGTTCTGATCGATGATTTTCGCCAGCGTGGCCAGAATGCGCCCGCCAGTGGCCGCAAAGGGGTGGCCAGCAGCCAGTGAGCCACCCTTGACGTTGAGCTTGCTGCGGTCGATGGACCCCAGCGCGCCGCTCAGGCCCAGCTTGCGGCGGCAATACTCGTCGCTCTCCCAGGCCTTGAGGGTGCAGAGCACCTGGCCGGCGAAGGCCTCGTGGATCTCGTAGAAATCGAAGTCCTGCAGCTTGATGCCGGCGCGCGCCAGCATCTGCGGCACGGCGTAGGCCGGGGCGATTAGCAGGCCCTCTTTCTCGTTGCCGGCAAAGTCCACGGCGGCAGTCTGCATGTGGGTGAGGTAGGCGAGGGGCTTCACCCCCTTGGCCTTGCACCAGTCTTCGCTCGCCAGCAGCACGGCGGAGGCGCCGTCGGTGAGCGGGGTGGAGTTGCCGGCACTCAGCGTGCCGCGGCCGGATTTCTTGTCGAAGGCGGGCCCCAGCGATGCCAGCTTTTCAAGCGTGATGTCGGCGCGCAGGTTGTTGTCGCGGCTGAGCTTGCCGAACGGCACGATCAGGTCGTCGTAAAAGCCGGCGTCGTAGGCGGCCGCGGCCTTTTTGTGGCTCTCGAAAGCCAGCAGGTCCTGCTCTTCGCGCGGGATCTTCCACTCCTTGACCATCACCTCGCAGTGGTCGCCCATGCTCATCTTGGTGCGCGGCTCACCATTGCTGGGGATGGCCGGTGCGAGCATCGCGGGGCGGAACTTGGTCAGCACCGCCAGCTTCTGGCCGGTGGTCTTGGCGCGGTTGGCCTCCAGAAGTAGCTTGCGGAGCTTTTCGTTGAGCGCAACCGGGGCGTCCGAGGTGGTATCGCTGCCGCCGGCCATGCCGGACTCGATCTGGCCGAGTGCGATCTTGTTGGCGATATTGATCGCCGCCTGCAGGCCGGTGCCGCAGGCCATCTGCACATCGTAGGCGGGTGTGGCGGGCGAGAGGCCGGACGACAGCACCGATTCACGGCAGAGATTGAAATCGCGCGAGTGCTTCAGCACCGCGCCCGCGGCGACCTCACCCAGCGCTTCGCCATGCAGCTGGAACCTGTCCACCACGCCCTTGAAGGCAGCGGTGAGCATGTCCTGGTTGGACTTGGTCGAGTAGGCCGTGTTGCTGCGCGCGAAAGGGATGCGGCTGCCGCCGACGATGGCGACTTTGCGACCGTATTTCATGGGACTCCGTGACTGAAGGGAAAGGGCGTGTGCGGATTGTAACGGTGGCCGAAGCCTGAATCGCTGCCGGTGCCACGGCGGGTTTACGCACGTGGTGACCCCCGGGCCGCGCCTCAATCTCAAGCAAGTCAGTTGCCTGGATCTTCGCAGCCGGAAAATCGGGTGGCGCTGTCCATCGTCAGCCTGTGAGCACCCGGTGACGGGCTTAGGGCTATCCGACTCATGCTGCGGATGATCCCGGGCGACTAAACACCTGCCAACCCCAGGACGGTCAAGGTGCTGGACGTCGCACGGGTTGCCCGGATGAGGCCTGATCGCCTGCCGCTGGTGGCCGCGGTGCAGGGGCTGCGCCGCCTGAAATTACGCTGTGGCTGTGGGCGTTTGTCAGGGTGGATTAACGATGTCAGCGACATGTCCAGGCGCCAAGTTCCTGAATTTTTGCACTTTTTCGCTTTATTGGGGTTGCCTAACTTGTTCCTGCTGACATCGTTAGCAGGAACAACGCGGGTTGCTGACATAGTTAAGTTGCTATGTCGCTGCCCGCAGTGTTGCCTCGGTGCATGCTTAGGGCTCAGCAACATCATCTTTCAGTCCGACGTCCTGCAAGGTAAGAAAATGTCCGGAAAGCCATCCCGATAGGGCGTCCACGGCCTCACTCGAGTACGGCTTTGGAAGGCGATTAAGGCAGAACTTCGTCAGAGCCCCAACGACCGCTTGTGTTTGTCGAGTCCCGTGACGAGTCAAAGCAGAAAGCGAGATCGACAGACAGCCTGCAAAAAAGCGCTTGTCGATGCCGCCCTGAGAAAGCATGTGCAGATAGTCAGAGACGACCGCCGTTCCGGTCGTCAAATCCAGAGCGGGATTCTTCAGGTAGCGCAGCATGGTCGCGACAGCGCCGGAGTCGTTTGTAGCGGCCCAAAGGTCAAAAGCACTGTGAATCGCCCCGGTTTTCGTAGAGGCTCGTTGGTTTAAGTGAGTCCGAGACGTCCTGCTTGGTTTGCTGCTTCACATAGCCAGCCGGTGGGACATAACCGATGGAGCTGAGCAGCCGTCGGTGGTTAAACCACCACACCCATTCCAGCGTCGCCATCTCCACTGACTCTCGCGACTTCCACGGTGTGCGGCGGTGGATCAGCTCGGCCTTGTAGAGCCCGTTGATGGTCTCTGCCAAGGCGTTGTTATAACTATCGCCTTTGCTGTCCGCAGACGGCTCGATGCCAGCCTCGGACAGACGCTCGCTGTAGCGGATCGACACATATTTGCGAGCCACGGTCGCTGTGATGGACCAAGCTCTCGTCCCGCTCCCGCCGCCGGGCATACAGCGCCTGCTCCAGCGCATCCAGCACGAACTTCGTGCGCATGGACGAGCTGACCCGCCAGCCGACTAGCCGACGGGCGAAGACGTCGATGACGAAAGCCACATAAACAAAGCCCTGCCAGGTCGAGACGTAGGTAAAGACCGACACCCAGAGCTGATTCGGGCGGTCGGTCCTGAAGGCACGATGCACTCGATCTCTAGGGCATAGAGCTGGCCTTGAAGGCATCAGAGTGTGTCCGCCGACGTCGCCCCAGCTTCGATTCTTCCACACCCTCGTCTGCAATCTCGGAGAGTGCTGAGATGTGAACGTAGAAATGTTCCGCCACCTGCTTTCCGACGGCCATGGCAGCTCTCCAGCGTGCTGGGTTCAGCGCATCGACCTGATCCGTTGAGTCACCGCATTCCAGTCGACCGGAGGCGTCAGGTGACTCCAGCTCAACCGAACGCACTCGTTCGCTTTGCGATCATCGAATCCCATTGCCTTCAAGACATGGCTCGGCGTGTAGCTGCTCGATGTGCAGGCCGAGCCGTTGGAGATCGCGACGAGGTCTCTTAGCGCTACCATCAGCGCTTCGGAATCAAGCCCAGGCACTGCCAGATGCAGCACGTGCGGGGCGACGTGATCAGGGTCGCCGGTGAATCTCGCGTCGACGGACTCGAAGGCCATGCGGGCAACGCGCTGGATGTCCCGGCATCGCTTTGCTCTAGCCGATGCGTCTCGTTGAGCCAGAGTCGCAGCCATGCCTAGCGCAGCAATATGCGGAACCGGGAGTGTTCCAGGTCTGAGCCCGCGCTCCTGCCCCCCGCCGAACAGCAGCGGCCGGAGCGGCGGCATGGTGAAGTCCCTGCGACGCATGACCAGCGCACCGATTCCCTTGGGCGCGTAGACCTTGTGCCCGCTGATACTGATGAGGTCGAGACGCGGATTTTGAAGCGGCTCAAGGGACTTGCCGAAGCCCTGCGCGGCATCTGTGTGGAAAAAGGCTGGGTGCCACTTGAGAGATTCCGCGATATCCGTAATCGGCTGTTCGATGCCAGTCTCATTGTTTACGTGCATCACCGAGACCAGAAACGTGTCGGGCCGCAGCGCAGCGCCAACCTGCTCGGCACAGACCCGACCCGTTTGGGATGAAGGAGCCACGCGAGTGACCTCGAATCCCTGTCGCTCCAGTTCGTCGACCGGCTCGAGCACCGACTTGTGCTCGATCAGTGTGGTTATGACATGACGTTTGCCGGCTTCGACTGCGGCCGTTCGAAGGCCCAGGATCGCCAGGTTGTTGCTTTCGGTTGCTCCACTGGTGAAGACCACCTCTTCACGCTGGGCGCACACCAGCGCCGCGATCTGTTCGCGCGCGATGGAAACGGCTTTTTTCGCGCGCACACCGTAATCGTGGGTTCGACTGCCCTCATTGCCGTATTCGTCGATGAGGTAGCGCAGCAGCACCTCGCGCACCTCGTCTTCGAGCGGCGTGGTCGCGTTGCAGTCTAGGTAAACAGCGGTCATTGAAGCGCCCGTACGTGATATTTTCAGTTTAACGTACGAAAATTCAGACTTAACATACAATAAGCCTGAATAAATCTTCGGAAAAACGAACTTTAGTGCGGCGGCCTGAGCGACTCGGACGGATCAAAAGCCATGGAAACCAAGCCGAGCTCGACCTTTCCTGTCATCCGGGGCCTTCAGGCGCGTCGCGAATACTACGTCGCAATGTGGTCGTTGAAGATGGTGAAGCGGCTACTCACTAACGAGGAGGACATTGCTCCCGAGCTCCGTGCGCAACGCACCTTGAATAGAGCCCGGATTCCAGAATTGAAGGGTTATGTTCTCGACAATCCGGACGATTACATCTTTTCGGCGCTGACGGTTTCGATCGACTCCAGCGTCCACTTCGAGCCCTTGCCGGATCAGTCCAAGCTCGGCATCTTGACGGTGCCGCTCGACTGCCAATTCATCGTCAATGACGGCCAGCATCGCCGAGCCGCCATCGAAGAGGCGCTTAGGGAGCGCCCGGAGCTGCAACACGAAACGATTGCCGTCGTTCTGTTCCTCGACATCGGACTCGAGAGATGCCAGCAAATGTTTGCCGACCTGAATCGGCACGCGATCAGGCCAAGCAGATCGCTCGGCCTCCTGTACGACCATCGCAGCGAGAAGGCGAAGCTGGCAAAGCGCGTGGTTCTCCACTCCGCGTTTTTTCGTGATGCTGTCGATATGGATAAATCGTCCCTCTCGAAACGCTCACGCAAGCTCTTCACCCTGTCGGCGTTCTACAACGCCTGCGCCGATTTGGTGGACGGTCATTCGACCGGCGACATCGACGAGGACGCCGATTTCGCCCGGAGTTTCTGGGAAGCCGTCGCAACACACTTTCCGAGTTGGCAGCAGGTCAAGAAAGGCCAGACCTCAGCAGGTGAGATCAGGGAGGGATATATCCACTCTCACGGCATCGCCCTACAAGCCATTGGCAAAGCCGGCAACGCGCTTGTTCGTCGCTACCCCAACGATTGGAGTAATCGACTGGGGGCCTTAGAGAAGATCGATTGGTCACGCCACAACTCGAAGTTATGGGAAGGGCGTGCCATGACTGCAGGCAGGGTCTCTAAGAACACCCTCAATGTCGGCTTGGTAACGCATGTCTTGCTCAATGTTCTGGAATTGCCTTTGGATGAAGCGCAGCTACAAGTGGAAGCAGCGTTCAACCGTCGACATGTCAACAACGCATCCAATGCGGACAAACACAATGCGGCGGGCTCATCTCGCGCAATCAAGAGGAAAGCTGGGTGAAAGAACCGCGCGAAACAGTCCCAACCCTACCAAGCCAGCCGTCCAAGGCCAGATCAGCGGCCTCAAAATCAGCATTCGTCGGTATTGGATTCAAGGCGACCATCGATCAACAGCTGAGCGAGATCCGTGAGCTCTACTTGGCCGACGAAGTGCCCTGGATCCTGGGCTACTCGGGCGGCAAGGACTCGACGGCGACCCTGCAACTGGTGTGGCAGGCCATCGGCGGGATACCGGGCGATCGTCTCAAGAAACCGATACACGTCATTTCGACCGACACCCTGGTCGAAAACCCGATCGTCGCTGCCTGGGTGTCGAAGTCACTCGAAGTGATGCGCACCGCCGCCGAAGCCCAATCACTGCCAATCAAGCCGCATCGGCTCACGCCGGCGCTGACCGACAGTTTTTGGGTCAACCTGATCGGCCGGGGTTATCCCGCGCCCCGGCACAAGTTCCGGTGGTGCACGTCCCGCCTCAAGATCAATCCCTCGAACGCATTCATCCAGAGCGTCGTGACATCGAGTGGCGAAGCGATTCTGGTGCTTGGAACGCGCAAGGCAGAAAGCGCAGCGCGTGCCGCCAACATGGCGCGCTATGAGAAGAGCAGAGTCAGGGAGCGCCTGACCATCAACGGAAGCCTGCCGGGCTCGCTGATCTACTCGCCGATCGAGAGCTGGACGAACGACGATGTCTGGTTCTACCTCATGCAGAGCCAGAACCCCTGGGGCTACAACAACCGAGATCTGCTTGGAATGTACGCCGGCGCCTCAGCGGACGGCGAATGCCCGCTAGTCATCGACAACTCCACGCCCAGCTGCGGCGATTCCCGCTTCGGATGCTGGGTCTGCACCCTGGTCGAGCAAGACAAATCCATGACTGCGATGATCCAGAACGACATCGAGAAAGAATGGATGATGCCGCTGCTCGCGCTCCGGAACGCGCTTGATTTTCGGGGAGGTGGCATAGCCGCCGGAGCCGGCGGGATCGATGCGGACCGGCCGCTTCGCGATTTCCGCCGCATGTCGGGGGCCGTGCAGGTCATGGAAGATGGCCGCGAAATCCCGGGGCCGTACATACAGTCTGCCCGTGAGGACTGGCTCCGACGATTGCTCGGCGCCCAGATGCATATCCGCAAGACAGGGCCGGTTGTCGTGCGTGATCTTGAACTGGTCTCGACCCAGGAACTGGCGGAGATTCGCCGAATCTGGGTGATGGACAAACACGAAATCGAAGATTCCTTGCCGAGAATCTACCGTGAGGTCACGGGCGCGTCCTTCAGCGACGGCGCCCTCGACGACGACGCGGTGCTCGGACGCGAGGAGATAGAGATGCTTTCCGAGATCTGTGGCCAGGACAAGCTGCACTTCGAGCTGACTCGTCACTTGCTCAGCATCACCCGGCAGCAACGGTCGATGGGGCGCCGCGCGGGCCTGTTCGATCATCTGGAGGGTGCCTTCAAGCGCGGCTTCTATGATGATCGTGATGATGCGCTCAATCGTGCGATCCGCCTGAAAAAGGATCGTGAGAGCAGTGGCTCGATGGTCAAGGAACCCGACAACGAGCTCGAAGCATGATCTTGGACTGCATCAAGATCACCAACTTCGGTGCCTATGTCGGTACCCAAAGCGCGATCCTGACTCCGGAGCCCGGACGGCCCATCGTTCTCTTCGGCGGCATGAATGGGGGCGGTAAGACCACCTTTCTGGATGCCTTGCAGCTCGCGTTCTACGGTCCGAAAGCGCGGCTCTCGAACCGAGCATCGCGGAACTACAAGGACTATCTACGGGAATCGATCAACTCGACCGTCGATCCTGCGATCGGTTCCAGCATCTCGCTGACTTATCGCCGCGTCATTGCCGGAGTGCACGTCAGTTTCGAGATCACCCGCGCCTGGCGGGTGATCGACGGCACTGTCGACGAAGATTTCGTCGTCAAGAAAGATGGCCACCTTGATCGCTACAGTACGGAGCACTGGGACGAGGTGGTCGACTCCTATCTCCCCAGCAGCATTGCACACCTGTTTTTTTTCGACGGCGAGCAGATCAAGAGCTTGGCCGAAGGACGCCATGCCGCCGAAATTCTAGGCGCGGCGGTGCAATCGCTTCTGGGATTGGATCTGGTGGAGCGCTTGGACGCGGACCTGCGGGTGTTCGAAAGGCGCAAGCGGGCTGAGGATGTAGACAATAGAACGGCTGCCGAGATGCAGCTGCTGCATCAGGAGCTTTCCGCATTGGACCGGCAGCTGGAGTCCGTCCTCGAGCAAGAAGGCGCCCTGACCAACGCCGTCGGACGTGCCCATAAAGAGCTGGTGGATAAGGAACAGCAGTTTCGCAAGGAAGGCGGCGAACTGTTCGAGAAGCGTCAGGCTATCGAATCGAAGTTCAACAGCCTGAAGAATCGGCGGAGTGTTCTGGAGGCTCGCTTGAGAACGTTGTCGGCCGGCGTGCTGCCAATGCGGATGGTGGTCAGCCTTCTCGAAGAAGCCCAGCAGTTTGTCGAGCAGGAGAACAAGGTTCGATCAGCGCGCGCAGTCACTGCCGTCTTGAACGCCCGCGACAAGCAACTTCTCAAGTTGCTCGGCGCCCAAAAGTTATCAGCAACTGCCCTGTCCACGGTCAAGTCGGTGCTGGATCGGGACCGGAGCGAAAGAGCGGCGATCGGCAAGCAGCGCCTACTGCTGGATGCACCCGAGTCGACCGCCGCCCAGCTACAGCACTTGCTCGGGGTTCAGCTACCGGCTGCAGCGCAGGCAGCTGCGGAGTGCGACGGCGAACTGCGCCATATCGAGGAAGAGATTCTGCGTGCAGAGGCAGACCTTGCGAAGATTCCGGCAGAGGAGCGACTTGCCGCGATCCAAGAGGATCTCGCTCGGCGCAGGAAAAGCCATATCGAAGCGATACATGCTTTGGAGCTACACCGCGCGCGTCGGGACGCTCTGCAGCGGCAACAGGAACTGACGCGCCAGCGGCTGCTCCGGGTCGAGCGCGACAACTGGGAGAATGGTGTCAAGACCGACGACCGTGCGCGCATTCTCCGGCACTCCCCAAAAGTTAGAAAAACGCTAGAGGCATTTCGCGTCAAGGTCATTGGTCATCACTCCGCGAAGCTCCAGCGCCTCATGCTGGAATCATTTCAGCAGCTTTTGCGCAAGGGAAACCTCGTGACGGGGTTAAAGATCGATCCCAGTTCGTTTGAAACAACACTGATTGGACGGGAGGGCAAGGTGCTGCCCTTTGATCGATTGTCTGCGGGGGAGCGGCAACTTTTGGCCACGTCGATTCTGTGGGGACTCGCCCGCGCTTCCGGTAGATCGATTCCAACCGTGATCGATACGCCGCTGGGCCGCCTTGATTCGGAACACCGCAACCATCTTGTCGAGCGCTACTTTCCGAACGCTTCCCACCAGGTCCTGCTGCTATCGACGGATGAGGAGATCATCGGCAGCAGCTATCAAACCCTGAAGCCGTGGCTGAGCCGCACCTACCTGCTCAGCCATGATGACGCGACAAGCTCTACGACGATCAAGCCGGGGTATTTCCAATGAAGCCGCCGGTTGACGTCGTGAAAGTCAGCGCACGCGCGAAGGAGACTATGATCCGAGTCCGGCGACGTACCGGACTGGAGCACTGGAACGAAATCTGCCGTCTTGCACTTTGCCGTTCGCTTGCAACGGCCTCCCCCCCACAGCCCTGCAAAGCTCAAGGCGACGTCGCCATTGAGATCGAATGGAAAACCTTTGCAGGCCAACTGAGCAACGAACTCAGTGTGCTAGTGCTATTCAGCGCCGCTCGCAGTGGCGTTGATCTCAGATCTCGAGATGCGGTCGCCGAGTTTTTCCGGTCTCACCTGGAGCGGGGTATAGCAAGCCTTTATAACCTCAAGACGCTGAGTGAAATGACCGACGCGTGATGTGGACATCGACCGCTTGTCGAGGTCTAAATCGGGTAGATATAAGAGCGGCGACTTCTGGAGAACCGTGTTTACGGCGCACATGCCAGAATAAAACCGAATCGACTCATCGAAAGCGGTAAGAAGAACAAGGGCGAAGCTGTATGGAAAAGAACACTCAAGACGACGAGCTTATTCGGCAAGCAGCACTACATAACTCTGTGGCACCAGAAGTCATCAGCGAGCTGTTGGCGCTTGCGCCGCAGTTTGAAAACATGACGATCTGGGGAGCAAAAGCCGAGCTTTCCAGAGCGGTCGTGCGGATCCTAGATGCAGCCAGCGCCACGAAAGAAAATGGTGCCTAAGAATGAGATTTATCAGTCTTGAAGTCGAAGATATCTTTGCCTATCGCGGTGTCAGCAAAATCGACTTCACTGCCTGTACCGACTCGCGCAATATCGTCGTAGTTGCCGGCAGAAACGGCGCGGGAAAGACGAGTCTCCTGAACGCAATCAAGCTGCTGTTTCTCGGCGCAGAAGACGATGGCCTAAGGCGAGTCAGCTTCGGTGGAACGCTGATCAACCCTAAACAATTCGTTCTGGGTCAGCCAGGACGCTGGTACGGTGTTTTCAATACAGCGGCGCAGGGCACTGAAGCACGCGCCCGCGTGGCTCTGGAATGGGAAGACGGGCGCCATGGTTACCGCGCAGAACGTAGTTTCAGAAGAGTCTCGAACGGCTTCGAAGAGAACATCGTCGTTACCGTGGATGGCAAGCTCAGCGAGGAGCCTGAATTGATTCTGCTTCAACTCCTGCCAAGGGAGGTGGTGCCTTTCTTCTTCTTTGATGGCGAACAGATCCAGTCCATCGCGGATGCGGAAGTTGGCAGAGAGCAGCTCGAGATTGAGCGTCTGTTGGGCCTTTCGTTCGTCGCGACCTTGATTCAAGAAGTCGAGATCTATACCAAGGAAAAAAAGAGAGCAGGCCTTCCGGAGGCCGCGAGATTCGCCATTGTGCAAGCCGAAAACGCTAGGCGTGATGCGGAAGCCCGTGCAGATCTAGCTAGCAATGCGCGCATCGTGATCGAAGGCGAGGTTCAAGATTTGCAGCGAGATCGACGCCGTCTGGAGAGCGAGCGGAACAGGCTCCGCACCGGCATCGTTGAGTCGGAGCGGCTGCAAAAAACAGGGCGCATTGAAATTTTGGATCAGGACTATGCGGTCCTGGCGAAAGAGGTTTCCGACGAGCTTCCAGTAGAGTCTCCCTGGCTGACCAATCTACAATTGGTGCGCGAAGCCTTCCAGGCGCTCGACGAGGAGATCAACAGGAATGCGAATCCTGATATCGCTCGGCGTCTGCATCAAGAACTACCTTTAGAGCTGTTGCGCCGTTTAGCCTCTCAAACTCCTCCAGTTGCCTTGGCTGACACGCAGAAGAAGCAGTTTCAAGGTGACGTCGAGGAAGCGCTGGAAATGTTTGGTATCAGCGACCAGGCCCCGAGCAATCTTCTGCTCACTTCATTGAGCCCCCGTCAGATTCAAACTCTGCACCGCCGCTTTTTGGTATGGTCGGAAAAAGGGGCCAGTTTGGCCGGTGCCCAAGCGGATCGTCTGGGGACTATCCGGAAAATCTTGAAAGAAAGAGCGCAAATCCAGCGTGACCTCGATGAGGCAGAGATCACCAGTGATGAAGCCCGTAGGCGCTTCGACGCGTTTAGCATTCAAATCGAAGAGTTGGAAAGGCGCGAGCTTGATCGAAATGAGAGGGCAACAGAGCATCGCATAGAAGAAAAACAAGCTCTTCGCGCGATTGCCGAAGCAAAAGAAAGCATATCTCGCGCGGAAAGGCAGTTCGATGCCGTCTCTCGCCAGAATCTGGGCTATCAACTGGGGAAAAAGGTCCAAAAGGCGCTTGAGCAATACCGCCATCAGCGCCGCACCGAGATTCGCGCCGCCGTAGAAGCCAAACTGAACGAGCACATCGCTGTACTTCTTGGGCCGAGTCAGTTGATCAAATCAGTACGCTTGGACGATCAGTTCAATATGACCTACTACGATGCACAAGACGACGAGGTGGCGCGCCGCAGCATCTCGGCGGGTATGCGCCAGCTTGTGGCGATGTCCATGCTCTGGGCGCTTAAAGACAAGGCGAACCGGCCTCTCCCCGTGGTGATCGATACCCCTCTTGGCCGCATCGACCGCCAGAACCGTGCCTTGCTGATGAGCGACTACTTTCCTCGCGCAGGCAATCCTCTGGTGTTGCTACCTACGAACAGCGAATTGGCGGCTGAAGACTACGCGCAATTGTCGTCTTCAATTGCAAGGCGGTACGAAATTATCAACACCGATGGCAAGGATGCCCGGATCGTCGAGGCTGATTCTGCTTAGTCGCACAACCCGAGGACATCCTGCATGAGCAGCCTTTATTTCACCGAGGAAGAGAAGAAGTTCTGCGATAGCGTGCTTGAGCAAGGCATGAATATGCAGCCCAAGCATGGTCATCGATGGTGGGTCGTTCGCTTTGCGGTGTCTCGGTCTCTGCGCTTCGATTCGCTTCCTGACGAACGATATGACGCTCCGACTCACCGGGGCAGCGAGCTTGAGCTTGAGCAGATCACGGGATTCGGCAAGGAGCCTTCCGAAAATTACGACGATGCGATGCGCCTGCTGCTATCGGTGCGCCACGGGAAAGACCTTTTCCACGATGAGGACGGCCGGCTCTACCTGCAGGCCCTGCAGCGCCACGCTAGGCGTGGCATAGAACACCTGCGGTCTGCGTGGCGACCGGAGCGCAGTTTTCATGACTGCCTGCTCGATGAGCTCTACTGGGATGCAGGGACGCAGACAGCTTCTGACGGCGTCGGCACCACTGGCGTGGTGAATCTCACAGCCCTCGCGCAGGGACTATCTCAGATCGGTGTCACGGCGCAAGCGGTTGGCGAGCCCGCGCTGGGTCCGCGACTGACGCGGTTTCACCTCACTCTGTCGACCGTCGACGACTACGACCGCCTGCGCAGGGGTGCTGATGATTTGGCCTTCGCGATTGGGCTGGGCAGTGCAGGAATTGCCTTCGCACGCGATCAGGGAGAGCGCCGTGTCATCGTCGATATACCGCGCCCCAGCTCCAGCTGGACTGATGTGACTTGGCAAAGTATTCGGGCCGCACTGACGGACAGACCGGAAGCCCTGCCGGTATGCCCTGGGGTAGACGTGATGGGCAAGCCGCTGATTTTCGACCTAGTCGATGCCCCTCATCTGTTCATTGCCGGTGCCACCGGCAGCGGCAAGAGCGTGTGCCTCAATGCTTTGCTGCTGTCGCTACTTTCTGCACGCGACCCTCCGGAACTGCTGATGATCGACCCGAAAGGTGTCGACTTTGCGGACTACGGCAAGTGCACCAGACTACGAGACCGGCAGGTCATCACCGACATGTCGAAAGCGGTCAGCGCCTTGCGGTCTGTGGTCCAAGAGATGGAAACGCGGCAGGGTGTTCTTCGTCAATACGATGCCCGTAATCTTGCCGAAGCACGCGCCAATGGCGCCTCGTTGGAAAGGCTCGTTGTGGTCATCGATGAACTCGCCGATTTCATGATGGGCAAGAGTGGGGCGGAGGAACCCTTGATCCGCTTGGCGCAGAAGGCGCGGGCCACTGGCATCCATCTCGTACTTGCGACACAGAGGCCCGAGGCTGCGACCTTCCCAGGTCTGCTGCGGGCCAACATCCCCAGCCGCATCGCACTTACCGTCCAGAAGGCGACAGACTCCAGAATCATTCTGGATGAAGGCGGCGCTGAGAAGCTGCTGATGCGCGGGGACATGCTGGTGAAGTTGGCAGGTCGCGATGCGGTTCGCGCGCACGGTGCGCGCGTTGAACCTAAGGACATTCGCGCAGTGATCCTGGGGGTAAGCCGGCTATGAACTCCGTACTTCGACCCACCAGATTCCAGCTCGTCCACCTCTCGCTTCTCGATATCGGTGCGCTGCGGGGCCTCACTGATTTCAGCTTGACTGCTGCGGATAGTCGCGCGGTCAACATTTATTTGATCATGGGACCAAACGGCGCTGGCAAGACTACGGTGCTGGAGTCCATCTACGCATCTATGCGCCTGCTGGGTGCCAAAGAGCACACCGAGGTTGGTATCGACGCGGTCGATCTCGCGCAAGGCGGTCTGCAGCTCGATGCGTTGGTGATGCTCGACGATGGTCAGCGGGCGCAGCCGTTCTTACTTTCGATCGTGACCGGGTCACCCGGGTTGCTGCGCACCTGGAAGGTTGAGGAGCTGGAGCGGATTGGGGTCGAGAAGCAGATCGTCTTGCTCTACAAGCGGCATGGCGTGGGTGCAGGCGTTTCCCGCTCCGCCGAGTCTCACGCTGAGGCGCTCAGCTTTTCCGAGGCCATTCTTGAGCGCCTGGAAGAGTCTCCGCAAGCGCTGTTCGACACAGGCAACGGGTTTCCGACCGTTCTCTATTTCCCGTCCGCTCGCGGCATCCAGCGCCCGCCCAATGGCCAACGTGCCGTTTCGCGACCTGATGGATTGGGATATCACCCAGCGCATCGATTCGATGCAGATGGCGTGACTTGGGCGGCCTCCATCGACAATTTGTTTGTGTGGTTCACCTGGTTGGACGATGGGCGCGAGGAGCTGTGCCGCGAACTCGTGAATAAGTTGATCTTCAGAGGTGCCAAAAGCCTTCGCCCTGTGGATCGTCCTACTCTTTCAGTGCCTGTGGAATTGGATGACGGTGCCAGGCATCGCCTCGATCAGCTTAGCAGCGGAGAACGGCAGCTGGTGCAACTCGTCGTGCGGGTCGCCAGCCACATGACCGGCTCCACCATCGTCCTGATCGACGAGACGGAGCAGCACCTGCATCTGGTAATGCGTCGGCGACTCATTAACATCATCAAGGAATGGGCGCGCAAGTATGAAGGCATGAGCTTCATACTCACGTCACACCAGGTTGACTCCATGCGTATCCTAGCCCCCAAACTACAGGAAGAAGGTCTAGTCAAGGGCGGGTGCCTCGTCAAGCCCAAGTTTCGATTGCCGCATGAGTGAGAACGTCGTTTCTTTCGAAGCGTTTGAGACTGATGCGCAGATAGCATCGCATCAGAAAGGTCTAATCCGAATCATCCTAGAGGGCAACACTGACGTTGAGCTGTTTCAGCGATTTTGGTTTTTGGACCGCCTCGACGTTTTCGAATTTGTTGAAGCGCGTAGCTTTGTCGAAGGTTCTGGCTGCACAGGCGTAATAAGCGGCGTAGCTAAATGCAAGCAACAAGGCATCCCAGCAATGGGAATTCTAGACAGAGATATCTTGTTTCGAAACAAGAACTGGGATCTCCTATTTAGTTTAGACGCCAATGCTCTTAATTCAGATGCGAATGCTGCCGGTATTTATGTCGCCTCCCGATGGGAAGTTGAAGCGTATTTACTTGAGGCGGACAGCCGACTATCTGACTGGGTAAGCGTCGAGTATTTGCCGCCGCCGGGACCGGAACACATCTGCAAGAAAGCACTGCCCGCTATTCTGCAGTCTTGCGAGGATTTGTTATGGACTGCGTCGTTTTTCGCCTCGAAGCACGAGGCAGGTCAAGCTACCAACGAGCGCATGTTTTATGACCGGCCGCTGCCTGAAATCCAGGCTGCATGTAAAGCACAGCAAGTTACTTTGAATGGCGTTCCAAAACAGGTTGCTGCGAGAGTAGAAATATTGGTGGATGCAATTCGACTCGCGCAACCGCGAGAAGATGTCGATCGCTTGCCATTTTTGCTTCGGTATGTCGATACCAAACGCCTGCTAAAACGCTTGGGACACGTCCTTGGCATTCGAGACAATTTTTGGTTTCTCGCTAGTTTGATGATGAGAGTAGGTCAACGCCCTGCCGAGTTCGACCAGCTTCTTTCAAAGGTCGAAACGCGATTTTCCAACTGATCCAACACGTATTGCCGCGCTCACTAACGAGCCGTCCTCGATATCAGCGACGTCGTCAGTGGCTTGCTGACGCGTGTTGTAGATGCGTTTTTTGATGCGCTTCTTGACGTCCAATGTCTTTGTGTTGGCGCGCGTTGAAAATTGACCAGCAGGGGGTGCGGCAGAAAACTTGGACTGGTTAAGCAGCGATTCCCAGGCTTTGTCGGTATTGCATGGGGCTTTTGAAGCCGAGCGAGGCTTTGATTCTGGCCTCGTTGTACCAGGAGATGTAGGCGTCCAGTGCGGACACAAACTCCTCGATCGTTGTGTGGAGCCAGTCGCGCGAATAGAAGAGCTCGTTCTTCAGGCGTCCGAAGAATCCCTCGCAGGCGGCGTTGTCTGGTGAGCAGGCCTTCCGCGACATGGATCGTACGAGCTTTGCCTCCGCGATTCGGGATAACCAGCCGGGCCATCGGTAGTGGCCACCGCGATCCGAATGCACCAAGGGCCGATGAGGATTGCCGACGACGGTTTCGATGGCCGTGTCCAGCATCGTGTTGACGAGTTCAGCGTCGGGACGGGTGCTGATCGACCAGCTGACCACCAGGCCATCGTGGCAGTCGATCATCGGGGAGAGATACACCTTGCCGGCCGGAATCTGAAATTCCGTGATGTCGGTGAGCCACTTCTCGTTGGGCGCGCTCGCGCTGAAGTCCCGATTCAAGAGGTTGTCTGGTGCGGGACTGATTTCGCCCATGTACGAGCCATATCGACGGCGCTTTGCCGCGACAGGGACCAGGGACTCCTGCTTCATCAGGCGCCGGACGACTTTCTCAGAGAGATTGACGGATCGCTCGCCCAGCGAGGCCCGCATCCGACGGTAGCCATAGCAGCGGTAATTACGCTGGAAGATGTCGGCCATGGCCAGCCGCACCTCGGCGTATTGGTCCGCAGCCTGAAGCCGGGCCAGATGGTAGAAGAAGGAGCTGCGCGCCAAACCGACGACGCAGAGCAGCTCCGCCAGCTTGTAGGTCGATCTCAGGGCATCAACCAGCTGTGTCTTCTCCCGGTTGGTCAGGAGCAGCGGGTTGATGCCCAGATCTTTTTTTAGGAGTTCGTTCGCCTTCTTCAGGATGTCCTGCTCCAGCTGCAAGCGCCGGATATCTCGTCGTAGCGTCTCGACCTGCTGCTCGAGCTGGTCTCGATCGGAGCTGGTTAAGGGATCGTGGTGGCGTGTCATGGGGCTGGCGTCCTCGCTGCCGAGAAGCTGATTCTTCCAGATGTAGAGCGTTGGCCGAGAGACGCCGACTTCGTCGGCAATCGCCTGTGCGCTCGCTGGTCGCATACACAGCGCGATGACCGCCGATTGCTTCATCTCCTGAGGTGCTGCCACGGAGCGACGAGCGACGAGAACGCGCAGTTCTGGACAGCGTCCTCGAATCCAGACAGAGAGCAGACCTCTAGAGGGATAACCCAGCGCCTGGATCGTCGCGGTGATGCTGCGCCCGTTCTCCAGATAGTGAGTGACCGCGGCTTCTCTCTGCGCCTGGGTGTACTTCGAACTTCGCACGAGGACGGCGCTCACATCCTTCCGCTGCTCATACTCTCGATGCCAACCCTTGAGCGCATTCTTGGTCGGGTAACCGAGCTGGCGAATGGTCAGCCCGACACGCTTACCCAGCTTGATATACAGCCGAACAGCGCGAAGTCGATCTTCGTATGAATACATGAACTACCCCTCCAGATAGTCCAAGAAATCGTCCGCACCCCCCGCTGATCAATATTCAGTCGGCCGCAACACTCCATCGCAGCATTGTCCCAGCAGTCACCTGATCGGCTCATGCTACAAGCCACGCCGTGATCCTCCAGAAGCGACTGAAACGATTCGCTGGTGTATTGGCTCCCTTGATCCGAATGGTGCAGCAGCGAAGCCGCTTTTGGCCGGCGGCGCCAGATCGCCATCATCATCGCGTCAGTGACCAGCTGGGCAGTCATCTGCGGCTGCATCGACCAGCCGACGACACGACGGGAATACAGGTCGATGACGACAGCGACATAGAGCCAGCCTTCCGCTGTATCGAGATAGGTGAAGTCAGCAACCCACCGCTGATTCGGTGCGGTCGCCGTGAAGTCTCGATCCAGGATATTCGGCGCGATGACATGGCGGGTGCCGACATCAAACGGCGGTCGCCTGCGCTTGGGCCGTGCGACCAGGCCAGCCTTACGCATCAGCCGCGCCACACGATTCTCGCTACATGGCACCGACCAGTCCCGCAGGTCGCGCACGACACGGGGGCTGCCATAGGTGCGGTCACTGGCAGCAAAGCTCTCGCGTATACGCAGTAGCGCCTGGCGGTTGGCCTGCGCTCGCTGGCTTTCGGGGCGTGTCGTCCAATCGTAAAAACCAGCAGCCGAAACCGACAGCGCATTGCACATCCATCGCACCGGCCAGATGCAGCGGTGCTGGGCCATGAAGGCATACCTCACGTCGCGTCCTTCGCGAAGTAGCCGAGCGCTTTTTTTAGGATGTCGCGCTCTGCAGTCACCCTCCGCAGCTCACGCTGCAAGCGGGCGACATCCGCTTCAGCAGGCCTCATCTGGCCACGTCCCGGAAACGCTTGTGCGGTGTCCTCGCGGTGCTCACGCACCCAGCGATTCACCAGCGTCAGATGTACTTCAATGTCACGCGCGACCTGGGCCGCAGGAACGCCCCGATCAATGATCTGCTTCACCGCCTCAAGCTTGAACTCTCGGCTGAATACTCGTCTTCCCATCAAAATCCTCCGTCCTCATCATCACAGCTATAGGACGTGTCCGGGAAATTAGGGGAAGCTCATCTTGGCTCGTCGAAGATTCTGCACATGCTGCCAGCACGCGCGCTCCGTGCGTTCGGTATAGATCTCGATCAACTTACTGAACCGGCGCCAGACCTGGTGATTGCTGGCGCAGCTGAGCCTAAGGCCGTTGTGCTCATCGAGAATCTCCATCCTTTTGAAACCGCAGTGGCGGCCTGCGTGGATCTCCCTGTAGCACTGGTACAAACCTTCGGCTTCGGCTTGAGCCTTGGAAGCGAGAGTTGGGGCCTATCGTTGGCAAAAGCTGTTGAACAAGACCACTCCAAGCTGCGTGGACTTGTGGCATCAGGTGCGCCGCCAACAGTAGCGCGGCTGCTCTCTCATGCAACGATTACCTTCTGGGGCGACCTAGACCCTGCTGGCTGGGCAATCTATGCACGACTGTGCGCTCGCCTTCCGCAGCTTCAGCTCAGCGCGCTGTATGGGCCCATGCGGGAAGCGTTGCCGTTGCACAGTCATCCACTAACTTTTGCTGCCGGTAAAGATGGCCAGGCGAAAGCGATAAAAATGTCCGGCGCGCCCTCTTGGTGGCCGAACGATCGAGGGTTAGATCAGGAATTTCTTTCTGCTGCACATGTGCGGGATTCGATCTTGTATCCACTGTAGAGATCAGTGAACAGATCGCTCTTGAGATAATCCAAGAATCAGATTCGAGTCCTGCGCACCCCGTCGATCCTTGCTCGCTGGATGGTCACTGTGCGCATGACTTGGCTAGGCTCGCACAGTTTCTTTCGATAACTGCGGCATAACGTTTAAAGAACTTGTTTCTTCGCGTCGCGGGATAAATGTCCGACTTGATGGCCGGGCATGCTGCCTCGACCTCTGGCATCAGCCCATGCAGCGCAGCCTTGGTCCGGCCCGCCATCTCCACTCCAAAGCGACGCAGCGCCGGATAACCAAAGCCCGCTTCGTCAGCAAACTTCGCCCACGCTTCTGGCCTCAGCTTATCCGGGTCACTCTCCCCGCCAATGGACATCGCCATTGTGCGGGAGAGCGTTCCATACACCTGCGTGCAGAGTAGATCGTACGCGGGAGCCAGCCTAGGGCTGCTAATCGCCCGATGCAGCAGAGCGAAGTTCTTGGCGTGCGCATCGTTGTTGCCGAGGCACAAGTTGAAGAACAGCCGATTGATCAGCTCGATTCGCTGTGTGGCCGGTGCGGCGACTTTGGTATCCAGGATTTCAAAACAAGTCCGCCAGCCAGGCCCACCATGCTCCTCGTACTTAGAAGCCGATGGCACACGGGCGATCTGGGCGAAGTCCTCCTGATGCAACCGCTGCCAGGTGCCATCCATCAGCATGCGATCGTAGCGTCGCGCGGCGTAGGCACCGGCGTACCAGAACGCCTCGACTGCATCGAGGCCGCATTTCCTGGCGAGATGCGCACTCAGCAGCTCATTTAGCGCACTGAACTCGATGGCGTTGAGGCTATCCCGGATGTCCGGCTTGAGAATGACCGTACTGGGTGCGCCGCCCTCACACAGACGGGGCGTGGTGCCGTCCAAATGCAACAGCATCTTGTCCTGGGCACCGGCAAGGGAAAGGCGCAGACCAGGACTCGCTTCAAGGCTGGGCCGCGCCGCCGGGTTCAGCACCCATTTACGCAGCTCGGCTTCGGCGGTTTCCTTGTAGACACCCTTCGCGGGCGTCCAATCAGGGTCAGGATGCAGCGCCACGGCACCCGCGCATTCCGCACCGAGAGCGACCAGCAGCTGGAAATCGTTCCGCTCGTCGATGCGGAGCTGACGGCAAATCGACTGCCGCCAGCTGCCTTCCGGCAGCAGGTTATCGAAGAAGGCGCGGCAGCTGGCGTTGTCGTAGGGCTCGGCGCGCACGGGCAGATTCACCGAGAGCGGCGCAGTGACGCCAGGCTCGTAGACGAACTCCAGATTGCCGGCACGATCGTGCAACACGCCGATACGCCGGTCGGAGAGGAATACGAAGAGGCTCGCGACCATCACTCGATCTCTTCTGTAGAGAACCGCAAACCGACAGACCGCGCGATCTTGAGTGCAGCGCCGATGGACGCGCCGGGCTTGCCTCGCTCCAGCTCTGACAGGAAGCGAATACTCACCCCGTTCGCCGCCGCGCACAGTTCAAGTGTGAGCTTGTGTTTCTTTCGGGCGCTTCGGATGGCGCGCCCAAGGTCGGCAGGGTCTGTAATGTTGGTTCGGCTGCTCATCATGCGATTATCCCGAATGGGACAATTCCAAGGAATTGGCGAGAGTAAACCACAAAAATATCCCTAATGGGATATTCATATCGCACAATGCCTCGGAGCACGATTTATATCCCTATTGGGATATTTTCCTGGGGCTTGCCCTGCATGCGTGCGGTGTCAGATTGGTCGTTTATTAACCAGATGCCATCGCCGACAGCCCTGAAAGCCAGCAGTTTCCTGCCTTTTTTTCTGAGTGCAGATCGGCTTTCAATCTGCACTCTATCTGCACTGCGAGGGCAATTTGGCGCAATTTTGCGCTATTCTGAGCAAGTGAGAGCAATGCGGTTCTTGAATTGATTCAAGGAGTTGCGCTTACTTGTGGAAACCTGCGTAACCCGACCGCCCGATTACAAAACCGTTGCACTACCGCTGTGCTAAGCCGGCCCAACCTCTGAGAGCAGCAGTATACGACCCTAGTCGCCTGATGCCAGCCGCGCCCAGACCGTGAGTCCCTGTAAAACCAGGTCGGGCTCTACTTGCCATGTTGCTGCGAGGTGTGGCTGAAGCGTGCTGGCGTCACCGCCAGCAAGTACTTTGGGGCCGTCATGGCGCGCGGCGAGCCGTTCCAGTAATCCTGCGGTCGCGTGCAAGGCGCCTTGGCGCACACAGGCTTCGGTGTCGCGGCCCAGGCCGGTGTCAAAGCCTGCATCCATCGGACCGACGGCGAATCGAGTGCGGCCCAACGTGGCGTCGATCATGGTGGCCAGTCCCGGTGCGATCACACCGCCTTGATGCTGGCCGCCGTCGCTGACGGCATCAAAGGTCAGTGCGGTGCCTGCGCAGGCAACGCTGAAAGCGTGCCGCGTCCGCGTCCACACGGACAACATCGCCAGCCAGCGGTCCACCCCAAGCCGGGATGGCTCGCTGTAAGCGCTGATAAGCCCCCCACACGCGAGCGAGCTCCGCGCAAATTGCGGCTGGCAGTGGAGGCCTCGCTGAACGGCTTGCGTCAGCGCCAATTCGTGTGCGCCACCGGTGACGTGCGCGATGTAAACCGCGTGCGGCGCCGCACCCTGCCAGCTTGAAGCCAGGGCAGCGATGGCATCAGCGGGCGCGCCGTCATGAGTCATTGCGCGGGCAGGTGGCAATGCGGCATCCAATGCAGGGACTGCCACCCACTTCAATCGTGAATTGCCAACGTCCAGCAGCAGGATGCTCATGTCGCCACCCGCACGCTGACCTCACCCGAGTGCACCACCTGTCGGCCCTCGATGGTCTCAACGACCAGCCCCCCATCGGCGTCCACGCCGCGAGCGATGCCGCTGAGTGGCTGCAGGCTGTCCACGCGCACCGGCAGGTCGGCCAACAGATCGCGACGCTTCCATTCGGGGACAAACGGGGCAAATCCCGAAGCGGAAAAGTGCCCAAGCGCCGCCACCAGCTCGCTAACCAACAGCGCCGCCACGGCGTTGCGGGTCGGTGCCGGTCGGCCGCGGGCCACCAGTGCGGCGGCGAGGCTCGTCCAGGGCTGCGTGATGGTCGCAGCCTGCGCGGACGAGAGCCCGACGTTCAGCCCGACGCCAACCACCACGCGGCAGGCGCCGCCGGCCTCGCCACGCGTTTCCATGAGGATGCCCGCGAGCTTCCGTCCTTCGAGGTGCAGATCGTTGGGCCATTTGATGCCCACTTCCGGCAGGCCGGCGGCGTCGATCACACGGGCGAGTGCGACCGCCATGGCTAGTGGGAGTGCGGTGAGACGGGGTGGCCAGTCGGCAAAGCTAAACCCAATGGAGCAATAGAGGTTGGTGCCAAATGGCGAGACCCAGTCCCGTCCTCGACGGCCACGACCGGCGGTTTGGCGTTCGGCAAACAGTACCTGCGGATCATGTAGCGCATCGGCCGCCAGTAACTGCGTGTTGGTGGAATCGGTGCTGGTGGTTACCTCGACAAGCGTGCTGCGAGCCGCAGGGGCGAGTGCGCCGCGGATGACCTCCGCATTCAGCCGCTCCAGTGGCGTGGCCAGCCGATAGCCAGCCCCGGCCTGCGCAACCACCTCTACCCCCCAGTCGCGCAGATGGTCGATGCGCTTGGCAAGTGCGGCACGACTGATGCCGAACCGCTGCGCCAGGGTCTCGCCGGAATGCAGCGCACCGTCGGCCAGGGCATCCAGAACTTGCAGCAGCGTAGCGTCGCTCATCGAGCGCCTGACTGGTCGACGCCGATCGTCGGCAGGCGCAGGGCTCGGCCCAGTAGCCGCGCCTTCTCAAAACGGGATTCAGCACCAGTCAGCAGACGGCGCCAGTTGTCACGGTGAGTGATGAGCACCAGTAGCACCATCGTCATCACAAACGCACCGGCCACGGAAAATACGCCGACGCTCGAAAAGCAGCTCACATGCAGCAACGCGATCAACCCACCGAACAGCGTGGCCAGGCTCACCACACCAGTGAGCAGCACCGTCAGCACAAAGCCCGACAACATCCAGCCAAAGGCCACGGGTAGCAGGGCGAGAAACACTCCTGCCAGTGTCGCCACGCCCTTGCCACCGTTGAAACGATGCCAGGGCGAGAAGCAGTGCCCAAGGACGGCAGCCGCACCACACAAAAATGCCAGCGAAGATGCGGGGCTATCCCCACGTGCCAGCAATACCAGCTGCGGCAGCCACAGGACAGCCATCGCCCCCTTGCCGGCGTCGATGGCCAGCACCGCGAGTGCAAATCCCTTCCCCTGCGTCCGCAGGGCGTTGGTTGCACCAATATTGCCGCTGCCCGCGCTGCGCAAGTCCACCCCCCGCAGCCGGCCCATCACGCTACCGCCCAATACCCCGCCCAGCGCGAACGCCAGCGCCACCACCAGCCATTCGAGCCCGGTCACTCCACCATCTCCCATGCGCTGCTGCGGCGTACCGCCAATTTCTGGATGATGTCGCCCATCAGCAACTCCATCGCCTGCTCCATATGCTCGCCGGGGATCACCACGGTATTGGCGCTGGATACGAAGGCATCCGGGATCAGCGCCAGAATCCCCTCGAACTGGCCTTGAAACCGCGCCGCCCGGTTGAAGTGGATCACCACCAGACTCTCCTCCGGCTTGGGGATCTCGCGCGGCTCGAAAGGATTGCTGGTATCGACCAGCGGCACGCGCTGAAAGTTGACGTCGCAACGCGAGAACTGCGGCAGGATGTAATTCACGTAATCCGGCATGCGGCGCAGGATGGTGCCCACCACCTCCCCATGCGCATAACCGCGCTCTCCGGTGTCGCGCACGATCTTCTGCACCCATTCGAGGTTGATGGTGGGCGTGAGGCCTACCAGCAGGTCGACGTGCTGTGCCACGTTGACCTCGCCCGTCACGAGGCCTCCATGCAGGCCTTCATAGAACAGCACTTCGCTGCCGCTGGGGATGCGCTGCCACGGGGTGAAGGTGCCGCTCACCTGCCGCAAGGGCAGGGCCTCGGCATCGGTATGCAGATAGCGGCGGGTCATGCCCGTGCCGCGTTCGCCATATTCACGGAAAAGGCTCTCCAGCCGCGGGAAGAGATTGCCCTGCGGCCCAAATAGCGAGAGGGTTTCACCGCGGATGCGGGCGCGCTCGATCATCTGCCGCCAGTGTTCACGCTCATAGGCGTGAAAGCTGTCGCCCTCGACGTATGCCGCCGCCAGATCGAGCTGCGCAAAGATGCGCTCGAACACCCTTTTGGCAGTGCTGGTACCGGCACCTGATGAACCCGTGACGGCGATGATGGGGTGGCGTGCGGACATGCGCCTAGTGTGCGGGTGAGTGCTGCGCTTGTCAGCGACGCCGGTAGAGCAGATCCGTGGTGACGTGCCCCAGCCGCTCGCCCCGCGCCTCGAAACGCGTGATGGGGCGACTATCCGGACGCACGACTTCACCACCTGCGAAATCCGGGGCGACGTCGAGTACCTCGCGCATGTGCTCTGCGTAGGGCACCCAATCGGTGGCGAGGCGGAACAAGCCTCCGGGCTTGAGTCGACTGGCCACCAGCGCTGCGAATGGCGGCTGCACGATGCGACGCTTGTGGTGGCGGGTCTTGTGCCACGGGTCTGGGAACTCCAGGATCAACTCATCCAGACTCTCCGGCGCAAGCCACTGCTTGAGTACTTCTACCGCGTCGTGACTGGCGACGCGCAGGTTGCCCAGCCCCAGCTTCTCGGCACGATTGAGCACGCGCCCTACACCTGGGCGATGCACTTCCACGCCGATGAAGTCCTGCTCGGGTGCCCGCTCGGCGCGAAACAACAGGGCATCGCCGGCGCCGAAGCCGATCTCGAACACCACAGGTGCGGTACGACCAAACAACCCCGGCAGATCCAGCACCGTACCTACAGCCGGTGCGTCCAAGCCGTAGCGTGGCCAGAGGGAGTCCAGTGCATCCTTCTGCGAGGTCGTGATACGGCCTTCACGACGCACGAAGCTTTTGATCTCGCGCCGCACCGGCACGGTCGGGGCGTCGCGCTCAGTCATGGGTCTGCATCCAGCGAGCGGTTGCAAGCGCATCGGGCTGGCCACTGGCCAGCAGGGCAGTGATGACCTGCGCGCGATCTTGGGGCGTCTTGTTCTGGTTCATCTTGAACTTGGCTTCGATACGGTTGAGCGGCAGCTGAAATGCCACGATGGCTTCGAGCAGCGCCGTGAGCCTTGCACCCTCGATCTGCCGCTGCCAGGGGTTCTCGGCTGGCTCGAAGGCGGCGCTGGTGGCATCCACGGTGGCGAGCTTCCCGCGGTCATCCTCGATCAGCACCGGCTTGCCATGCACGTGTACGGTCGCGAAGTTCCAGGTCGGCACCTCGCGAGCCGGTGAGACATACCAACGTGGCGAGATGTAAGCGTGCGGGCCCTGAAAAACCGCCACTGTCTCGCCCGCCGCAAATGTCTGCCAGTGCGGATTGGCGAGTGCCATGTGGCCGGTGAGCTGGTCATCCTCCAGCAGCAGGAGCGGCAGGTGGGTGATGTGCGGCTCCTGCCCTGCGACGCTGGTGATGAGCGTGGCGAAGGGGGCGGCGCGGATCAGCGCCAGCTGCTCAGCCCGGTTCTCGCTGACGAAGCTGGGGGGCGTATACAGGCTCATGCACCAGCGGGCCTCAAACCCCGCCGGGCCGCCGCCTGGCGAGCGGCGAGCGAAATCGCAGGGCCGTCTTTCCAGTGCCACCACTTGAGCTTTTCAGGGTCGGGGGTCGCCGTGCTGGCGAAGTAGACCGCGCAACGGAAGGTATAGAGCACGCAGCGGTCATGATGCTGGCCGGTCTGCTCGCACAGCTGGTCATACAACGCCTGCGGATCAAGGCCCTTGAGATCACTGACCTCGTGGATGCCCAGACTCAGCAGATCGCGCGCCAGCGAGGGGCCGATGCTGGGGATGGTGCACAGGCTGGCGATGGCGGCCGCATCGCTCATGCAATGACGCCCTGAATCGGCGACGACGCCGAAGCATAGCGACGCATCGGCATGCGCCCGGCGAGAAAGGCTTCGCGGCCCGCGAGGATGGCGTGGCGCATGGCACTCGCCATCAGCACCGGATGCTTCGCCTCGGCGATCGCGGTGTTCATCAGCACCCCGTCGCAGCCCAACTCCATGGCAATCGCGGCATCGCTGGCAGTGCCCACGCCGGCGTCGACGATGATCGGCACCTTGGCGTTTTCAACGATCGTGAGAATGTTGTAACGGTTCTGGATGCCCAGGCCCGAGCCGATGGGCGCTGCCAGCGGCATCACGGCCACACAGCCCAGCTCTTCCAGACGCTTGCACTGGATGGGGTCATCGGTGCAGTAGACCATCACTTCAAAGCCCTCACGCACCAGTACTTTCGTGGCCTCCAGCGTCGCGGTGATATCGGGATAGAGCGTCTTGGGGTCGCCCAGCACTTCGAGTTTCACCAGCTTGTGTCCGTCGAGCAGTTCGCGGGCGAGCCGGCAGGTGCGGATCGCATCCTCGGCGGTGTAGCAGCCAGCGGTGTTGGGCAGGATGGTGTAACGCTCGGGCCGGATGAAGTCGAGCAAATTGGGCGCGTTGGCATCCTGTCCGAGGTTCACGCGACGAATGGCGACGGTGACCATCTCGGCACCACTCGCTTCGGCCGCCTGGGCGTTCTGCTCAAAGCTCGCATACTTTCCACTGCCGACCAGCAGGCGCGAGCGGTAGGACTTGCCGGCGATGGTGAGCACATCCTGATTCATTGGTATTCCTCATTAGTCGTCACAGGCGGGGCGTCATCCCGAACTGCCGCTGATCACGCGCACCAAGCGCCGGGACCGCAACAAACCGAACCATCCGCCCGCCTGGATGGATTTGTTTCCGGCTCAGCCACCGCCGATGGCACGAACCACTTCAATGCGATCTTCGTCGGCGACGACCGTGCTCGCCCAAAGGCTGCGCGGCACGATCTGCCCGTTGTGCTCGATGGCGAGTCGCTGGCCAGTGAGATTCAATGCATCCAGCAGGCCTTCGAGCGTGGCGGGTTGCGGCAGGGCTTCGAGTTTGCCGTTGACTGTGAGCACAGCAAAAAGCCCCCGGCTTGCGCCGGAGGCTCCTTAGAAAAGGGATGGAGCGGGTGATGGGAATCGAACCCACGCTATTAGCTTGGGAAGCTAAAGTTCTGCCATTGAACTACACCCGCGACGCCTCGCAATTTTAACGCCTCAATCCCGTGCGCGTCGCCCCGCCTTGCGCTGGTCGGCCTCGACCTTGCCGGGATTACCGCCTTTTCGGCGATCACCCAACTCGGGCTCGCGCCGCTCGAACCGCTTGTAATGCGGTACCAGATCCTCTTTGCTGACCTCAGCCTTATCACTGCCCCCACCGAATCGGGACAGCAAAAAGCCGACGACAGCAACGAGAAACAGCACCAACAAGGGGCTTTTCATCAGATAGTCCCAGATCGCTTCCATGGCCTGGCTCCCTCCTGAGCATCGACATGTCCTGCGCTAGCTTAGGCGGATGCGAGCGGAAATGGTGATCACGGTGGCCAATCATCGTGCCCTGTCGATCGGCCGCGCGGCCTTCAGCGGCGCAACACGGTCGCGCTGCGGCGCGTGGTCATCCGAAGGTCGACACCCTGAAATACCTCGGCCTGCCCGTGTCGGCGGTCACCATCCTCGCCTTCCCGACGCTCGAATCGCCGATAGGCGGGTACGAGGTCTTCCTTGCGAACCACCTTGTCGTCGCGCGACACCAGCCGCGAAAACTCGCAGGCGCCAACCAGCAGCAAGGTGATGACGAGGATGGTGCTCTGCTGCAGATCGCCCCAGACGATGTCCATGGAAATCCATTGGTGATGAAGAGACCAGTTGCCTCCCACGGCACTGGGATACGCTCACCGCCTTAACCGGAGACTCCAGATGCCTGATTATTTCAAGTCGGAAGACCTTGCCAAGTTTGGCGAGATCGGCACTCATGCGCCGCAGGCAGCGGCAGATTTCTTCAAGTATTACGGCAACGTCACCGGTACCGATGGGGCCCTAAGCAAGCGCGAAAAGGCCCTGATCGCACTCGCCATCGCGCACTCCGAGAAATGCCCGTACTGCATCGATGCCTACACCACCACCTGTCTCGAAACCGGCAGCAACCCAGCCCAGATGATGGAGGCAGTGCATGTGGCAGCGGTGATGAAGGCCGGCATCACGCTGGTTCACAGCGTGCAGATGCAGAACAAGCTTGATCAGTTGGTCCTGTAGCGCTGGGGCAGCGCTGGATGCCGCGATACCCCTGCGAGACGACAAGACCTTTTTGAGAGTGTTGCTGCGCCATAGACTGCGTTGGCGCGGTGCGATGCGATGGACGGCGGCTCGCCAGCGCGACGCACCACAGCGACTGACTCATCTGCGACCGGCCTCGCAGGCAACCGATCCAACACCACGACGCTGAGACCCGAGAACTTTCCGATGGACGATCCCAAGCGCAACGCCGCGACCGCAGTCACCGACAGCGTCAAGGATTACTACGGACGCGTGCTCCAGTCCTCCGCCGACCTGCAGACCAGCGCCTGCTGCCTGATCGAGTCGCCGCCACCCCACGTGCTCGCCGCGTTGAAAAATGTGCATCCGGAAGTGAAGGAACGCTTCTACGGCTGCGGCTCGCCGATCCCGCCCGCGCTGGAAGGCATGACGGTGCTCGATCTTGGCAGCGGTTCGGGCCGCGACTGCTATGTGCTGGCGCAACTCGTCGGGGCCCACGGCAAGGTCATTGGTCTCGACATGACCGACGAGCAGCTCACCGTGGCCCGCAAGACGCAGGCCTGGCATGCCGAGAAATTCGGCTACGCCAATACCGACTTCAGGCAGGGCTATATCGAAGACCTCGCCGCCGCTGGTATCGCCGATGCGAGTGTCGATCTCGTCATCAGCAACTGCGTGCTCAATCTATCGCCGGACAAGCCGCGCGTATTTGCCGAAATCTTCCGTGTGCTCAAACCAGGCGGCGAGCTGTATTTCAGCGATGTGTTCAGCGACCGCCGCATACCCAAGGTGCTCGCCGAAGACCCGGTGATGCTCGGCGAATGCCTGGGTGGTGCGATGTATGGCGAGGACTTTCGCCGAATGATCGCCGCTGCCGGCTGTGCCGACGCCCGCATGGTGGCGAGCAGCCCGCTCGTCGTGAACAACCCGGTACTTGAAGCCCGGGCAGGCAACATCCGGTTTTTCAGCAACACCGTGCGCGCCTTCAAGCTGGCGCTCGAAGACCGCTGCGAAGATTACGGCCAAGTGGCAACCTATCTCGGCACACTGCCGGAGTCGCCGCACTTCTTCGATCTTGACGATCACCATCACTTTGTCGCGCACAAGCCGATGTTGGTCTGCGGCAACACCGCCGACATGCTGGGTGGCACGCGCTACGCCCGTCACTTCAGCATCGTGGGGGACAAAGTCACTCACTTCGGCCTGTTCGAATGCGGCCCTGCACCAGCCGCGGCCAAGGCCAGCAGCAGCGCGGCCTGTTGCTGATGGGCGAGGTGCTGCCACTCTCGGCGCTGGCCGACGATCCGCGCTACGACTTTGAGGCGCTGCTGCGGGCGCGCGGTATCGAGTTGCCACCGCTGGGTATCGAGACGCTGCAAATCAATCTCACCAAGCTCTGCAACCAAGCCTGCCGTCACTGCCATGTCGACAGCTCGCCGGCGCGCACCGAGGCCCTGTCGCACGAGGGCATCGTGCGTTGTCTCGCCATCCTCGAAGCCCACCCCCAGATCACCAAACTGGACCTCACCGGCGGTGCGCCCGAGCTGCACCCTGACTTCGAGTGGCTTGTGGCAGAAGCGGTGAAACTCGGCAAGCACGTGATGGTGCGGCACAACCTCACGGTGCAGGCCGACGGCAACCCGCAGACCGGCGAAAGCAAGGCGCATCTGCCCGAGTTCTTCGCGGAGTACCGGGTCGAGGTGATCTCCTCCCTGCCCTACTACCAGGCATTTTTCACCGACAGCCAGCGCGGCAAGGGTGTTTTCGGCAAGAGCATCACGGCCATGCGGCGACTCAATGCCGTCGGTTACGGCGTGGAAGGCACTGGACTCATCTTTAACCTCGTCTACAACCCGGTGGGCCCGTATCTGCCCGCTGCACAGGCGACGCTGCAGGCCGACTACCAGCGCGAGCTGCAGGACCAGTTCGGCCTCGTCTTCAACGGCCTGTTCACCATCACCAACATGCCGATCCATCGCTTTGCCCTGCACCTGAAAAAAAGCGGGCAATTCGAGAGCTACATGGACAAGCTGCTGGCCGCCTTCAACCCGGGTGCTGCGAGCGGCGTGATGTGCCGCAGTCTCATCAGCGTGGACTGGCAGGGTCGTATTTCGGACTGCGATTTCAACCAGCAGCTCGATCTCATGGCGCAGGACGGCGCCGGCCAGCCGCTGTCCATCTTCGATTTCGACTTCGAGCGCACCCTGGCGCGCCGCATCCGGTTTGCCCCGCACTGCCTGGGTTGCACGGCCGGCGCTGGCTCCAGCTGTGGCGGTGCGACCGCTGAATAATGCTGTCGCAACTGCACCCTCATCACGATCCGCAGGAGGAGAACACCATGCGAAAAATCCAGGGCCAATGCCTTTGCGGTGCCGTCCGCTATCACTCGGACGCCGTACCGCTGATGACTGCCATCTGCCAGTGCAAGCACTGCCAGCGCCAGACCGGCACCACGTTCTCGATCCTCGTCGCGGTACCCAGAGGCTCGCTGGTATTTGACGGGGTGGAACCCGACACCTACCGAGACCTGGGGGAAAGCGGCCTGCCGATTGCGCGGCGCTTTTGCAGCCGATGCGGCTCACCGATCTTCTCGGCACCGGACTCGATGCCGGGCATGGACTTCATCAAGGCCGGCACGCTGGACGACACCAGTTGGCTACGGCCCGAACTGGCCGTGTGGTGCGATACCGCGCAGCCCTGGCTGCAACTACCAGCCGATCTACCCAAGCTGCCGCGCAATCCACCGGCGGGCTGAAACGCCAACCACCGTGGCCACTGGTGCGACGGTCGGAGTTCGGCGTTCAGTGAGGGCCTTCCTCCTGGATGGCTACTTGGTGCTTCTCGCGACCGTCGTCCGCTCGCTTGCCGCGATGCCGCGCCCGGACGGGAGCAAACATTCGATAGCTTATTGCTGGCGGTAGTCCGCAGGCGCGACGTGAGGAGAGGTCTGTCCGGAGGTCACGCTCACCCCCAATTGCTCCAGCATCGCCAGGCTCAAACCACCGGTCGGTAGTGCCTTGCGCTCCTGATACCGCCGTAGCGCCGCACTGGTCTGCGGATTCATTTGACCATTGGCAGCGCCCTGGTAGACCCCTTCGCGCTTCAGCGCCTCCTGAAGGTTCTGCACCAGCGCGGGCGTGACATTGGTTTCGCACAGCACCCGCTGCCACTCAGCCCGTGCGGGGCTGACGATGCTGCGCTGGGTGACGGTTTCATACTGGGCCGGGACAGGCACCACGCGGGTGCTGGCCGGAGCGACCAGACGCTTGACGCGGCGCGTGGTCATGCGAGGCGCAGTCGCCACCCACTCGGTGACAGCAGGTTCGATCACCTTGCGGCGCTTCACCACCTGCTCGCGTGCGGGTTCGTTGACGATGCGGGTGCTAGCGGGGCGGTCCAGCACACGCTTTTTGATGCGGTGCTGGGTGGTGGACTGCTCGACGATGCACAACGCGCCGCCTTCCTGCCCCTTGAATACCTGGCCAGGCTTGAGCAGGGGGCCCTGCTGCACCGTGACCTGCTGCTCCACCGTCTTGTAGGTGGCGGGCACGGCCACGCGGCGCTGGGCACCAGGGACGATCACCGTTTCCTCGGTGGTCTCGGTCACGGCAGGCTTGATGATCTTGCGGCGCTTGCCAGCGGGGATCAGCACCGGTTCTTCGACGTACTCATACTGCGCCGGGATGGTTTCGGTGCGCTCGCTGGCCGGCACGACCAGCTGTGAAACTTCGGTCGTACTGAACTGTGGCGGCACGTAAAAGAGGCCAAAGCACTCACCGGGGCGAACATCCGGCGGGGTTTCCGGCAGGCTGGTGATCTGCGCCGCAGCCGTCTGAGCCCAGCACAGGCTGACCGCGATCAATGAGGTGACGAAGCGTGCGCGCATGAGGTGGCTCCAACCAGTCTCTCGATTGTCCCCGCGCCTCCGGGCGGCGGCAATGGCCTAAAACTACTGGGTGTCAGCCGATCTCGCGCCAGGCCAGGCCACCCACCTGCTCGGCGCAGAGGCACCAGGGTGGGTCCTGCTCCAGCGCGGCACAGATGGCCTCGCGTGCGAGTTCTGGCGTGTTGTTCTGCTCGGAGAGATGCGTCAACACCAGGTGCTGCAAGCGCTCGCGCTGAATAGCGCTGACCAGCGAGGCCGCCTGCTGGTTGGAAAGATGCCCCAGTCCACCGCCGACGCGGTCTTTCAATCGCTGCGGATAGGGCCCGTTGGCGAGCATCACGGGGTCATGGTTGGCTTCGAGCAGCAGCGCATCGCAGTCGCGCAGCACGTAGCGGATGTGCTGGGTAATGGCACCGAGATCGGACACCACGCCGAGCTTCTGCCCCGCGTGCTCGAAGGCGAACTGGCAGGGCTCCTTGGCATCGTGCGGCACCGGGAACGGTCGCACGGTGAGGGCGCCGATGTGAAAGGGCTCGTGCGGCGTGATGAAGCGGATGTCGTCCACTTCCTTGTCACGCCAGCCGTGGTAGCTGCCGCGCGTGAGGTAGACCGGCAGGTCATAGGCTCGGGCCAGGCGCGCCACACCACCCAGGTGGTCGCCATGCTCGTGGGTGACGAGAATCGCGTCGAGGCTGGCCACATCAAAACCCAGTCGCTCGGCACGGGCCTCGACCTCGCGCACGGCAAAGCCACAGTCCACCAGCACGCGTACGCCGCCCGCATCGACGAGGGTGGCGTTGCCTTTGCTGCCAGAGCCCAGCATGGCAAACCGCATCAGGGCTTGCTGCCGGGGGTGAAAACCGGAAACGGCATCACCTTGCCGCTCTCGCCACCCGCCGTGATGCGCGGCGCGGCAAGTTTGTTCACTTCGTCGATGCGGATGATGGCGTGCACGGGAATATAAGTGCGCTCCACGTTCTCGAACTCGGTCTTGAGCTTCTCCTCGCCCGGGTCGACCAGGATGCTGCTGCGCTCGCCGAAGACCAGCTTCTCGACCTCGACAAAGCCCAGCAAGCCGCCGTGGCTGATGTGGCGGGCGTAGATCTCCCAAAGGTGATCCTGATGGCGAAAGGTGACGCGATACAGGCGGGATGTGGTGCTCATGGCGCGCAGTTTATCGCCCAGCGCCACGGCTGGAAGCTCAAGTTCAGGGCTTTGCCGCCGATAAGCGCTCACACCTCTCACCGGAACGGCCCATGCGCGACCCCCGAACCTCCGACCTGGTCGAATCCATCGTGCAGATCAGCCGCCAGAAGAATGGGGATGACCTGCGGGTGAGCCTGCTGAAAACCATCATGGAAGTACTCGATGCCGACCGCGTGAGCTTTTGCCGCCAGGTGCGGGCGCGCGGTGCACCACAGTGGGTGGAAGATTTTCAGGCGCTGCGCTCGGCGCGGAGCGCCACCGGCTACGAGTTGCGCCTGCATGCCTGCGCGCCGGTAGAGCCCAACGAATCCATGCGGCGCAGCGCCGAAACCGGCACCCCGATGCGGACCCTGGATCAGGACGGCCACTGGGTTTATGTGCATCCCGTCATCGAGGGCACCGTCGCGCGCGAGTTGATCCTGGTGCAGGTACCGCAACCGAGCGAGAACGAGTTCCGGCTGACGCGGGCGATCGTGCAGCTGTACCAGAACTACCTCAACCTGGTGCACGACAGCGAGCGTGACACCCTCACGGGCCTACTCAACCGCCGCTCACTGGAATCCACCGCCACCCGCCTGCTGCACGCCAGCCATCGCGGCAACCGAAACACGACGGCCACACAGAGCCCGCAGTTCTGGCTGGCGGTGATTGATGTCGATCATTTCAAGCGCGTCAACGACAGCTTTGGACATCTGTTTGGCGACGAGGTGTTGCTGCTGGTGGCGCGGCTGATGCAACAAAGCTTTCGCGGCGATGATCTCCTGTTTCGCTTCGGCGGCGAGGAGTTCGTGGTGGTGCTGCAGGCTGAATCGGACCACGATGCCGAGGTGGCACTCGAACGCTACCGCAGTGCCGTGGCCGCGCATCGCTTCCCGCAACTGGAGCAGGTCACCGTCAGCATTGGCTCGGTGCGGCTCCATCCGGACATGCTGCTCACCGATGCCATCGGCCATGCCGACCAGGCGCTGTACTACGCCAAGGCGCATGGGCGGGATCAGATCTGCAGCTATGAACGGCTGGTCGGCGAGCGTCAGGCCCCGACGGTGCAGCTCAATACCGCGGTGGAGTTGTTCTAGGTGCTGAGAAACAACCGATACGCCGGGTTGTCGCTCTCGTCCCAGTAGGGATAGCCCAGCGCAGCTAGCGCCTCGCGGCACTCGCGGCCTTTGCCCTTGGGCACCTGCAGGCCCGCCAGCACGCGCCCGTAGGCTGCGCCGTGGTTGCGGTAGTGGAACAGGCTGATGTTGAAGGCCGAGCCAATCGCATCGAGAAACGCCAGGCAGGCCCCCGGCCGCTCCGGAAACTCGAAACGGAACAGCTGCTCATCTGCCAATCCGGGCGCGCGGCCGCCCACCATGTAGCGCACGTGCATCTTCGCCATCTCGTTGTGGCTGAGATCGGTGACGGGGTACCCCAGCTCGATGAGCTGCGCGACCAGTGCCGCGGTTTCCAGCGCGCCCTCGCTGAGCTTGAAGCCCACAAACACATGCGCCTCGCCTGGGCTGGCATAGCGATAGTTGAACTCGGTGATCACCCGCTTGCCAAGCTGCTTCAGAAAGCGGCGAAAGCTGCCTGGCTTCTCGGGGATGGTGACGGCCAGCAGCGCCTCGGTGTGATCGCCAATCTCGGCGCGCTCGGCAATGTGGCGCAGGCGGTCGAAGTTGACGTTGGCCCCACTGACGGTGGCGGCGAGCGTGAGCCCCCTGGCATCGTGCAGTGCCACCCATTTCTTGAGACCCGCCACGGCCAGCGCCCCGGCAGGCTCGGGCACGCTGCGGTTCTCGCTGAAGCAGTCGCGAATGGCCGCGCAGATTTCGTCCGCATCAACGCGCACCACCTCGTCCACCAGGTGCCGTGCGATGCGCCAGGGCTCCTGGCCCACCTGCTTCACCGCCACACCGTCGGCAAACAAGCCCACGGTTTTGAGTTCGACGCGACGACCCGCCTCGAAGGCACGGGCGAAGCAGTCAGAATCGTCCGGCTCCACGGCGATCACGCGGGTCTTGGGTGACATGGCCTTCACGTAGGCAGCGACCCCGGCCAGCAGACCGCCGCCGCCCACGCACACAAACACGGCATCCAGCGTCTGCCCCTGCAACTGTTCGAGCATCTCCTTGGCGACGGTGCCCTGCCCGGCGATCACATCGAGGTCATCGTAGGGGTGCACGAAGGTCAGGCCCTTCTCGGTCGAAAGCTTCTCGGCATGCTCTCGGGCATCGTCGTAGGCATCGCCATGCAGCACCACCTTGCCGCCCAGGGCGCGCACCGAATCCACCTTGATGGCGGGCGTGGTGCGCGGCATGCAGATGAGGGTGGCAATGCCCAGATGCTTGCCCGCCAGCGCCACGCCCTGTGCGTGATTGCCGGCGCTGGCGCAGATCACACCCTTGGCCTGGTCGGCAGCGCTCAGACCCACAATCTTGTTGAACGCCCCCCGCAGCTTGAAGCTGTGCACGGGCTGCTGGTCTTCGCGCTTGAGCAGCACGGTGTTGCCGAGCCGGGCACTGAGCTTGGGCGCCAACTCCAGCGGCGTGACACGAGCCACCTCATAGACGCGGGCGGCATCGATACGGGCCTGCATCTGCGCCAGCAGCTTGGTGGTGGGCACATCGAAGCGCGTGAGCGGCTTGGGCAAGGGTTTGTGCAGGGTCATGGGCCGCTATGATACGCGGCGCATTTTTCCAGCCCCCACGCCATGTCCGCTGCCCCGACCCCGTACCCCACCGTCGCCTTTCTGGGCGGCGGCAACATGGCTGCGGCCCTGATCGGCGGCCTGCTGAAAACCGGCTGGCCGAAGGACCGGATTCTGGTGGCCGAGCCCGTCGCCGAGCGTGCCATCTGGCTGGCCGAGCAGTTCGGTGTGGCGGTGCAGGAGGCGGGTGCAGCCATCGTGGCGGATGCCGACGCTCTGGTGCTGGCGGTCAAGCCGCAGCAGCTCTCGGCCGCGGTGGCTGACTTGCCGCTGAAGGCGGGTGCGGTGGTGGTCTCGATTGCTGCCGGGGTGCGGCTGGCTACCTTGCAACGACTGATGGGTAGCCACATCGAATACGTGCGCACCATGCCCAACACCCCGGCGCTTCTGGGTGCCGGCATCACCGGCCTGTTCGCCCCCTCAGGCACGCCCGCCGAGGCCCGCGCCCTGGCCGAACGCCTGCTCGCCGCTGCCGGGGCCTGCGTCTGGGTAGACGAGGAGTCGCAACTCGACGCCGTGACCGCGCTCTCTGGCTCTGGCCCAGCCTACTTCTTTCTGCTGGTCGAGGCGCTGCGCGATGCCGGCGCGGCGCTGGGTCTCCAGCCCGACGTCGCCGCCCAGCTCGCGGCGCAGACCTGCGTCGGTGCAGCCCGCATGGTCGGCGAGTCGGGGCTGGATGCCAGCATCCTGCGCGCCAATGTCACCAGCAAGGGCGGTACTACCGAGGCTGCACTGCTTCACCTTGAATCCGCCGGTTTGCGCGCCATGTTCGCGACAGCCCTGCAACACGCCGACGCCCGCGCCAAGGCGCTGGGCGATGCACTCGACCAGATCTGAGGGACAACACTATGGGTGCCGGTAACGCGCTGCTGTTTCTCGTCAATGTCCTGTTCGATCTCTACCTCGGCGCACTGCTGCTGCGGGTGTTGCTGCAACTCACCCGCGCCGACTTCTACAACCCGCTTTCGCAACTGGTGTGGAAGGTGACCAACCTGCCGGTGCAGCCGCTGCGCGCCATCGTGCCGCGCTACCGCAATCTGGACACTGCCGCGCTACTGGTGCTCTATCTGGTGGCCGCTATCTATATCGCCGTGACTAGCTGGATGCTGGGTGGTGCGGTACCGCTGCTGGCGCTGATCTGGTTCGCACTGCTGAAGTGCATCGTGCTCACCATCAACTTCTACACGCTGGCCTTGTTCGTGCAGGCCATCCTGAGCTGGATGGGCCCCGGCGGACACAACCCGGCCGCGAGCATCCTGTGGAGCCTGACCGAGCCCCTGCTCAAACCCGTGCGTCGCTTCATCCCGCCCATCGCGGGGCTCGATCTCTCGCCGCTCGCAGTGATGCTGGCGCTGCAGGTGCTGATCCGCCTCATCCCGCTGCCCCTGCTGTTCCGCTGATGCGGGACGAAGCCCGTGACTCTTTGATGCAAGGTCTCTCCGTTGGCGTCGTGGCGCCACAAAAAATCAGCTTTGAGACGCCGCTGGCCCTCGACTGCGGCCGCACGCTGCCCCGCTACGAGCTGATGGTAGAGACCTACGGCACACTCAATGCCGCCCGCAGCAATGCCGTGCTGATCTGCCATGCCCTGTCGGGAGATCACCATGTCGCGGGTTTTCACAGCACCGAGGACCGCAAGCCGGGCTGGTGGGATAACTGCGTCGGCCCCGGCAAGCCCATCGATACCGAACGCTTCTTCGTGGTGGCGCTCAACAACCTCGGCGGCTGCAAGGGTTCCACCGGCCCCAACACCATCAATCCCGAAAGCGGCAAGCCGTGGGGCCCGGATTTTCCCCTGCTGACCGTGAGCGACTGGGTACGCTCGCAGGCTGCGCTGGCCGATCACTTCGGCATCGTGGCCTGGGCGGCGGTGATCGGCGGCTCGCTCGGTGGCATGCAGGTGCAGGCCTGGGCCATCGAATACCCGACGCGCATCCGCCACGCCCTGATCATTGCCAGCGCACCGGAGCTCTCGGCGCAGAACATCGCCTTCAACGAGATTGCGCGGCAGGCGATCCTGAGCGATCCCGACTTTCATGGCGGGCATTTCTATGAGCACGGCGTAGTACCCAGCCGGGGTCTGAAGCTGGCGCGCATGCTGGGCCACATCACCTACCTGAGTGACGCCGCCATGCGCGCCAAGTTCGGCGCGGAGCTCAAGGCTGCCACGCCCAGCTTCAACTTCGACGTCGAGTTCGAGGTGGAGAGCTATCTGCGTCACCAAGGTCAGAGCTTTGTCGATCGCTTTGACGCCAATACCTATCTCCTGATGACCAAGGCGCTGGATTACTTCGACCCCGCCCGTGATGCCGGCGGCGAGCTGCGGCAGGCCTATGCCTCGGCAACGGCCCGTTTTCTGGTCATTGCCTTCTCCAGCGACTGGCGCTTTTCACCGGCACGCTCCCGCGAGATCGTCGAGGCGCTGGTGGCGGCCGGCAAGGATGTGAGCTACGTCGAGATCGAATCGGAACTCGGTCACGACGATTTCCTCATGCCGATCCCGCAATACCACCGGGTGCTGAAGAGCTACCTGGACCGCGTCGCCGGGGAGGCCGCATGAGCGCCGGCCTGCGCCCCGATCTCGCCCTCATCAGCGAGTGGATCGAGCCCGGCCAGCGGCTGCTGGATCTGGGCTGTGGCGACGGCGCGCTGCTGGCGCATCTGGCCGAGCACAAGCAGGTGCGGGGCTATGGTCTGGAGATCGACGCCGACAATGTCGCTGCCTGCATCGCGCGCGGTGTGAACGTCATCCAGGCCGATCTCGACCGCGGCTTGAGCGACTTTGGCGACGCGGCCTTCGACGTGGTGGTGATGACCCAGGCCTTGCAGGCGCTGCAGAGACCGGATGATGCGGTGGAAGAAATGCTGCGCGTCGGCAAGACCGTGATCGTCACCTTTCCCAATTTCGGTCACTGGCGGGTGCGCTGGGCGCTGCTGCGCGGTGCCATGCCGGTCACCCCCTCGCTGCCCGAGCGCTGGTTCGACACCCCCAACATCCACCTCTGCACGGTGAACGATTTCAAAGCGCTGTGCGTCGCCCGGCAGTGGAAGATCACGGACATGGCGCTGCTCAACCAGGCGCGCCAGGGCGGCTTGCTGAGCCGGGCGCTACCCAATCTGTTTGCCGAAGTCGCGCTGTTCGAGCTGAGCGCGCGCTAGGGCACGCTACAGACGCGCCGCCAGAAGGTCGCGGATATGGCTCACCGAGGCCGAGGGCGGCTCGGCCAGCACCGCGTGGTTCTTGCCGCTGCGCTTGGCTCGATACATCGCGGCGTCGGCTGCATTGATGAGGTCGTTCCGCGTGCGGCCATGGTCGGGGAAGATCGAAACACCGATGCTGGCGCCCACCCGCACGGTCACCAGACCTTCCGGCATTTCCAGCGCGTAGGGCTTGGCCAGGGCCTCGCAGATTTTCAGGCCCACCTGCAGCGCGGCACGCTCGCTGGCGACTTCCTCCAGCACCACCGCGAACTCATCACCGCCCAGACGTGAGACGGTATCGGTCTTGCGCACGCTCTTGCTCAGGCGCAGCGCGATGTGCCGCAATAGCTCGTCGCCCACCAGATGCCCGAAGTTGTCGTTGACGGCCTTGAAGCCATCGATATCGACATACAGCAGGGCAAAGTTCTCATGGTGGCGTGCAGCGCGTTCCAGCGCCGTATCGAGACGATCGAGAAACAGGATGCGGTTGGGCAGGCTGGTCAGGGCATCGTGCTGGGCCTGGTGCCGAACCAGGGTTTCGATGCGGTGCCGCTCGGCAATCTCTTCTTCGAGCTTCTTGTTGCGCTCTTCCAGCACGCCGAGCAACTGGTGCAACTGGTGCTTGCTGCGCCAGAGGTCGACGAACACACGCAGCTTGGAGGCCAGCACCTGCTCGTTCACCGGCTTGGTGATGGTATCCACCGCGCCGAGTTCGTAACCCTTGAGGTGGATCACCTCGTCGCCGCCCGCGGCGGTGACGAAGATGATCGGCGTGTCGCAGGTGCGTTCGTGACGCGAAAGCGCAGCGGCGAGTTCGAAGCCGTCCATGCCTGGCATACACACATCCAGCAGGATCAGGGCGAACTCATGCTCGCGGCAGGCAGCCAGCGCGTCGACGCCGGTGGCAGCCTCAATGATGTCGATTTCGCTATCCGGCAGCTTGTGGCGCATCAACGCCCTGCTGGCCGCCGCGTCGTCGACGATCAGCACCTTGGCGCGGGGTATTCCACGCGCCAGTTGCCGCAGGGGACTGGGCGTGGTGTCGAGGCGGGCCGCCGCGTTCATCGGCTTGGAGCGGACGAGACGCGCGCGGGCCGGTCGCTCTGGCGCGAGGGTGGCATCGGAACTTCCCTGTATCGAAGGCTGCATGACGTCATGTTGGCACCTGAACCCATTCACACGCCGGGCAGGTGGCGACCAACGGAATCGTACGGCCAGACCAGCGGTGTCGCGCGTGTCCTGCAGCGCTCTGCAAGCGCTGGGCCCAGCCACTCGATCAGGGGGCGTCGATTGGCCGACGCCCCCGCGCGGTCTCAGAAACCCAGCGACAGGCGCAGGTTGTAGACGTCGTTCTTGCCGAGCTTTTCGTATTCAGGCGTGATTTCGATAAAGCCGAGCGAGAGCCGCACACCACCGAAGAAGCGCGCCTTGTCGACATCGACCTTGCTCAGGGTGGGGAACCGGTCAGAGGGATTCACCGTGCCCCAGACGTAACCTGCGCCGGCATAGGGGGTGACAAACAGAAAGCCCTTGGAAACCGATACATCGAGGGTCGTCGCGTCGGCCTTCAGGTCGTCCTCGCCGGTGAGCTTGACGTAGGTGCCGCGCAGGGCCAGTGCCGGCGTGGCCACACCGCCCGGCAGTACCGCCCAGCGCACTTCGCCACCATAGAGCTTGGCGTCGGTACCCGGTACCTGCGAATACATGGCACCGAGGTCGATGCCGAACGGCAGGCCCTTGCGGGCAGAAATGCCGACCATGCCGACGGCATCCACCTTTTCGCCCACCAGGCGCCGCCAGGCCTCCTTGTCGTCCACCGGCGAATACGCGCCGTAGGCACCCACGCTGAAGCCGGTCACGCCACCGGCCTCGGCCGGGCCCAGCGCCTTGTAGCTGGTGACGGCAACGATGTCCTTGGCGACGACCGCAAAGTCAGCCTGGTTGGCGGTGGGCTCGAAATTGAAATCGGCGGCCGAGGCGGCAGCGGCACTGAAGGCAAGGGTAACGGCAAGGGCGACGCGCATATCGAAAACTCCAGAGGGCCGTGTGGGCAGGTGCGGGGGAAGTATCAAGGTGCCGGAGCGATTTCGGCAATGAGTGCCGCGAATGCGGCGTCCACTTCCGAAAGACGGCCATGGAAGAAGTGCCCTGCCCCGTCAACCGTGACCAGGGTCGGCGGCGGGCTGTAACGCGCCAGGTCGGCCGCTGTAGCCTCATAGGCCACGGTGTCATCGTCGCGCGAATGGATGACGCGCCAGGAACAGCCGGGGTGCGGCGGCCGGGGGCCATGATCACCCAGATACTTGCCGAACGGCGGGGCCACGCTCATCAGGCCGGCGGGCTTCACCGTCGCGGCAGCCTTCAGCGCCACGAAGGCCCCGAAGGAAAAGCCGGCCAGCACCAGCGGTGCACCTGCAGGCAAAACCGTGCGCAGCTGTTCGGCGAGCCACACCACATCCCCGGTTTCGCCGCGGGCCTCGTCGTGCAGACCCTCGCTCTTGCCAACACCGCGAAAATTGAAGCGCAGCGTGACCAACCCCGCGCGACCGGCGGTGGATGCCAGCGTGTAGACCACCTTGTTGCTCATCGCGCCGCCATAAAGCGGATGCGGATGGCAGACGATGCAAGCACCCCAAGCGGGTGCTCGCGGGCTGGTCAGCAGCGCCTCGATGGCACCGGCGGGGCCGCGGATGATCTGCGCGAGGCTCTGCCCCGGCTCGGGTAGCGTGAGAGGCGGGTTCATGTCGGCTTGAGGGCGTGCGCCCGGCTGGAAAAGCTGCGGGGCTCAGCTCCGACTTGAGCGGCGACCGTCGCCCCGCCATTCGTCGTCATGCGAGTCCACGGACCTTGCTGGCGGCAATCGATACCTGAGGCCGCTTTGGTGCCCGCAGCACCCTGGCAGACGGCAGCGCTGGATACACCGCTTGATCTGCCAAAACGTCGACAACCAATGACTCACGCGACATGGTCGACGCAGGATCGCGGGAGATTGTTTTTGGTGCGTCTCGGTTTACTTGTAAGCACTGATTTGTTCGCGCTAGCATCGTCGGCACTGGATTAAATATCACAAGGCCAACCAGGCCACTAGGAGATTGTCGATGCGCAAACTTGCTCAGGCCTCAACGGCATTGCTGCTCAGCGGTGCGACCACCGCCATGGCCGCTGGCGTTGATTCGAGCTTTGGTGAAGCCCGCCTCTACTGGCGCACCACCTTTGGCGAGGGCGTGGTCCAGCCGAAGGGCATGCAGTTTGGCGCGACGCTCGACTATGACCGCCGCTACAGCAGCTACGGCAGGCAGGAACTGCCTCTGCTGCCCGCTGCACAGGTCCAGTTCGATCAGGCCGGCTTCGTCAACGCCTCGCTCAACGGCATGCCGTTTGCCCGCCGCGTCACGCTTCAGCAGGCGGAGGGTGATGCCCCGGCCGGCAGCACGTTCACGGTGGTTGATTACAGCCTGCTTGCCGTCGGTGCTGTTGGTATCGGCTTCGGCATCTCCGAAGTCGTCAACCAGAAAGACACCAAGGATGCCGCGAGCGCTGCGCCCGCGCCGGGCACGCCCGGTGCGCCAGGCGCTCCCGGCCTGCCCGGTTTGCCGGGCCTGCCGGGGTTGCCCGGACTTCCCGGCTTGCCGGGCCTGCCTGGCCTTCCCGGCGGCCTCCCCGGTCTGCCGGGGTTGCCTGGCCTGCCGGGGTTACCCGGCCTCACGGGCGCCTACAGCTCGCAGGAGGAGCGCGCAGTCACGCCGGACTATCAGGCCTGGCTGGATGCAGGGACCGGCGGCATGGGCGATCTGCAACTCATCAAGGAATAACCCTCGGGGGTCTGAAAAAGGGAGCGAAGGCTCCCTTTTTTTTGCCGATCAAACCGCACGATGTCCATTGCCCTCGTCTCGACATTCGCCCACGCCCTGCCGGTGCTGGCGTACTGGGTGGCCCATCACCGGACGCTGGGAGTCGAGCGTTTCTATCTGTTCGTCGACCGTGCCGAGGAGTTGGCCGGTTACGCTGCGCTGCCGCTTGGTGACGGCGTCCATCTCATCCCGCGGGATGCCGCGCTGCAGGCCGAATGGGAGCAGCTCCCAGGCTGGCCGTATCACAGCCAGTTCTCGGCGCGTCAGGTCTATGCCAGGCAATGCCTGAATACCGACGTCGCCATGCGCCGCGCCCGTGCTGCGGGTTGCGACTGGTTGATCCACATCGATCTCGACGAATGCCTGCACATACCGGAAGGCCGAGGCGATCTGGCCACGTTCTTCGGCGCGTGCCGGGCCTGCGACATGGTCAGCTTCGTCAACCATGAGGCCGTGCCCGAGCAGTGGCATGTCGGCAACTACTTTGCCGAGGTCACCCTGTTCAAGCGCAATGGCGTGATGCTGGACGAGGCGCAGCGCGCCATCGTGAAAAGCCTGTTCGGCGAACGCTATTTCCTGGCCTACGGCAACGGCAAATCGGCGGTGAACCTTCGCGGTGCGGCCACCGAGGCCGACGGTGTGCATGGCTTCAGACCGGCACCGACCGCGCACTTCGAGCGCGACATCAGCGTGTTGCATTACACCAACTGCGGGTTCAACTGGTACCACCAGAAGTTCGCCGCGCTCGGCAATTACGACGACTTCTGGCTCGGCATCGGCGAAATCGCCAAACTGTTCCCGATCATGGAAGAAAGTCGGCGGGCGATGGTCGGCGGCGACATCCACCGCCTGACGCAGCTGTATGAGCAGCAACTGATGCGGCAGGGCGGCCTGCCGCATGCCCTGAGAAGCCTGATCGAGGCCGGCGTGCTGATGCGCATCGGCGAGGCACCCCTGCAAACCATTTGACGAGACATCCGCATGAGCACACCCAACACCCGCGTCTGGCTCACCCTGCTGCTGCAAGGTGGGCATCGCGAGAGCCTGTCGATCGAGGCCGACAGCCCGCTGTTCGACAAGTTGCGCGACACGCTGACCGGTACCGCCGCCCAGCCCTGGCTGTTCCAGATTCCGGTCAAGGAAGGCGCAGGCCTGCTCACCGTCCATTCCACCCAGGTGATCGGCGTCATCACCGAACCGCCGATGCCGCTGACTTTGCAACCAGCCGCCGCACCGTCTTCCGAGACCCTGGTTGCTACCCGTCCGCCACTCAACATCCATGCGCCGAACACCGGCTTTCCGGAAGGTCTCTCGCCCTCGCGCGCCACCCGCATCGAGAACGTGCTGACCGCCGAGCAGCACAAGCAACTGCTGCAGTTCACCACCCGCAATCAGCAGATCTTCACCAGCAGTACCACCAGCACGGGGGCTGCGGGTTATCGCGAGTCGCTGGTCAGCTACAGCTTTCCACCGTTCGACGACCTCATGCGCCAGCGGGTGCTGAAGCTCGCCCCCAAGGTCGCGGCGCAGCTTGGCCTAGAGGTGCCGGACGGCGAGATGGAGATCCAGCTCACCGCCCACAACGATGGCCACTACTATCGGGTGCACAACGACAGCAGCGGGCCCGGCTTCACGCACCGCATCATCAGTTTCGTCTACTACTTCCACCGTGCGCCCAAGGGCTTCAGCGGCGGCGAGCTTCGCCTCTACGACCGCGACGTGAAGGACGCCATGTTGCGCCCGGCCGCGACGTACAAGGACATCCAGCCGCTCGACAACAGCCTGGTGTTCTTCGACTCCCGCGACATGCACGAGGTGATGCCGGTGATCTGCCCCAGCAAGGTGTTTGCGGATGGCCGCTTCACCATCAACGGCTGGCTCTGCAGCAAGAAAACACCAGTCGCGGCGGCGTGAGCGCGCTCAGGACCACTGCGGTTTCCTGATGACCGCCAGCCAGTAGCCGTTGTGCCAGTCGCTGTGCTGGCGCACGCATTCCGGTTGACTGTCGTCGAGCGTGGTGCGCACCTCAATGCCGTACAGCACCTGCAGACCGAGGTCGCGCACGGCATCGAAGCTGCCCTGGCGCACTTGCGACCAGTTCCAATCGTCCACCACCAGCACGAACTCATCGTCCAAGGCGGGCTGGGCCATTGCCAAACCATCGTACTGATCGTCCCGCGAATGCGGCCCATCGAAGAGATAGACGTTGAAGCGACCGAGTCGCGAGAAATCCACTCGCCGGAAATCCTCGGTCAGCATGTTGAAGTCGACATCCGACGAGTCGCAGTCGGCGACGTTGCGCAGAAAGGCCTGCACCGGCCCGCCGAACATCGACCAGTTGTCGATGGCGAAAGCCCGCAGGCGGTTGCCGTGAATGGCGGCGCACAGGGTCGAGCCGGTCCAGCTGCCGACCTCCAGATACGCGGGCTGCGGCACAGCGGCGACGAGATAGTTGGCAAAGCGCCGGTAGCGGCGGCCCGACATGCCCTCCATCGTCTCCAGCGCGGGGGAAAGCCGGGTCTCTTCGCCGCAGGCCTTGGAGAAGGCCTGTTGCAGCGCCCGAACCAGCGGCGTATCTGCCGTCGGCACACTGTGGGTGACGTGTGCAGGCATCATGGCAGCCATCTTTTTCGACTCCGGTCGACAGTATCCAGCCACCTTAGCGATGTTTCCGCATGATTGATATTGGCGCCAATCTCGCCCACGACAGCTTCGCCCCCGACTATCCCGCCGTGCTCGAACGCGCCTGGACCGCCGGGGTTTCCCACATCGTGCTGACAGGCTCTTGCCGCAGCTCCAACCAGATCGTTGCCAGACTCGCGGCTGCCGATCCGGCAAGGCTGTCGTGCACCGCCGGCGTGCATCCCCACCATGCGTCGGATTGGACCGACGACGATGCGCGACTGATCCGCCAGCTCGCTGATCAGCCCAGCGTGGTGAGCCTTGGCGAATGCGGACTCGACTATCACCGCGACCTCTCGCCGCGCGAGGTGCAACGCCGCGTGTTCGCAACCCAGCTGGAACTGGCAGTGGTATTGAAAAAGCCGGTGTTCCTGCACCAGCGCAGCGCCCATGAAGATTTTCTCGCCATCCTCAAGGACTATCGCCGCGCGCTGGTGGATGCCTGCGTGCACTGCTTCACCGACACCCGCGAGGCGATGGAGAGCTACATCGCGCTCGACTGCCATATCGGCATCACGGGCTGGGCCTGCGATCCCCGACGGGGCGCACCGCTGCGCGCCGTGGTGCCGCACATTCCGGCGGCGCGGCTGATGATCGAGACCGACGCGCCATACCTGCTGCCCCACAATGTGCCACGCAGCCAAAGGCCGTCGAGCCTCCACAGCGACAAGGCAGGCATTGATGGCCGTCGTAACGAGCCAGCCTATCTGCCCTGGGTGGCGCTAACGCTGGCCGAACTGCGGGGCGAAACCCGCGAAAGCATCACCATGCAGACGACCCGCAACGCGCAACGATTCTTCCGTTTGCCAACGGCATAATTGCGCCATGGCCACCCCGAAAATCACCGTCGGTGCCGCGCTGCCGGCCCCGCCACGCCTCAAGCTCACCGTGCTGCTGGAGGGCGGCGGTGGCGAATCGCTGCTGACCGAGGCCGACGGCCCCCTGCATCAGCGTCTGCGCGCCGCTCTGGCGGGCACGCTGCCGGCCGGTTCGCTGCTGGACCTGCCGCTGCGACCAGAGGTGATTCTCACCATCCCCGCTGCACGCCTGATCGGCGTGCTGCAAGAGCCGGAGCACGCGGCGTCGATTGTGCAAACTGCGGCCGCTGCGGCCCCAGCCCCCGTGGTGGAAGCCCCTGTCGGTGTGCCCGCTCCAGGGCAGCCCAATGGCGTGCGGGCGGTGTTTTGCGCGCAAGTGCCGGATGTCCTGAGTCCCGACGAGCACGCAAGACTGCTGGCCTTCGTGCAGCGCAGTGAATCCTCGTTTGTCGGCACCACGACCTCCACGGCACGCGGCAACTACCGCGAATCGTCAGTGATGTATCACTTCGCCCCCTTCGACGAACTGCTGCGCACCAAGGTGCGACAGCTACTGCCAGCGGTGTGCGAAGCGCTGAAGATCCCGCTCGCCACCGGCAATATCGAGGCGCAGCTCACCAGCCATAACGATCGCAACTTCTACAAGGTGCACAACGACAACGGCTCGGCCGATACGGCGCATCGCGTGCTGACCTTTGTCTACTACTTCCACCGTCAACCCAAGGCTTTCACGGGTGGCGAGCTGCGCGTGTACGACCACAAGGTGCACAACGGCTATCACTACGCAGCCGACACCTACCGCACCGTGGAACCCACGGACAACAGCATCGTGTTCTTTGCCTCGGAGGAAATGCACGAGGTGCTGATGGTGAACTGCGAGAGTCGCGCCTTCATGGACAGCCGCTTCACCATCAACGGCTGGATCGCGCGCTGAGTCGCACCCAACAAAAAGCCCCGCGACGCGGGGCTTTTTGATTGCGGCAGGTTTCAGTCGGTAACCGCACCCTTGCTGGCACTGCTGACGAGCTTGGCAAACTTGGCCAGCACGCCACGCGGGTAGCGCAGCGGCGGCTGCACCCATTGCGCACGACGCGCCGCAATCGTGGCCTCGTCGACGTTGAGCTGGATGAGCTGCTGCTTGGCGTCGATGGTGATCGAGTCGCCCTCGTGCACCAGGCCGATCGTGCCGCCCACAAAAGCCTCGGGGCTCACATGCCCGACCACCATGCCCCAGGTGCCGCCGCTGAAACGGCCATCAGTGATCAGGCCCACCGTCTCGCCAAAGCCCTTGCCGATGAGTGCTGCGGTGGGCGCGAGCATCTCGCGCATGCCGGGGCCGCCCTTGGGCCCTTCGTAGCGGATCACGACCACATCGCCGTGGTTGATCTGGTCGGCCATGATCGCGGCCATGGCTTCGTCCTCGCTGTTGTAGACGCGCGCCGGGCCGGTGATGACGGGGTTCTTCAGGCCCGTGATCTTCGCGACACAACCCTCGGGCGAGAGATTGCCCTTGAGCACCGCGAGATGGCCCTGGGCGTACAGCGGCTTGTCGAAGGGGCGGATCACATCCTGGTCAGCGCGCGGCGCATCCGGCACCCCTGCAAGCGCTTCGGCCATGGTCTCGCCGGTGACGGTCAGCGCATCGCCGTGCAGCAGGCCGTGCACCAGCAGCATCTTCAGCACCTGCGGCACGCCGCCGGCCTGGTGGAAGTCCACCGCCACGTACTTGCCACTGGGCTTCAGGTCACACAGTACCGGCGTGCGCAGGCGGATGGTCTCGACATCGTCGATCGCGAACGGCACCTGGGCCGCGTGCGCAATGGCGAGGAAGTGCAGCACGGCGTTGGTGGAGCCGCCCGTGGCCATCACCAGCGCAATGGCGTTCTCGATGCTCTTGCGGGTGACGACATCGCGCGGCTTGATGTCGCGCTTGATGGCCTCGACCAGCACGCGTGCAGAATCCGCCGAGCTGTCCGCTTTCTCGGCATCGGGCGAGGCCATCTGGCTCGAACCCAGGAGGCTCATGCCGAGCGCTTCAAACGCGCTCGACATGGTGTTGGCGGTGTACATGCCGCCACAGGCGCCCACGCTGGGGCAGGCGTTCTTCTCGATGCCGATGAAATCATCCTCGGCCATCTTGCCGGCCTGGAACGAACCCACGGCCTCGAAGGCCGAGACGATAGTGAGCGGAATGCCTTTCCAGTAGCCGGGCTTGATGGTGCCGGCGTAGACGAACACACCGGGGATGTTCATACGCAGCATGCCGATCATCGCGCCCGGCATGTTCTTGTCGCAGCCGCCCACCACCAGTACGCCGTCCATGCACTGGCTCGACACGGCGGTCTCGATGGCATCGGCAATCACCTCGCGCGAGACCAGCGAGAACTTCATGCCCTCGGTGCCCATCGAGATGCCGTCGGTCACGGTGGGGAACCCGAAGGTCTGCGGCATGGCACCCGCACTCTTCAATGCCGCGCAGGCCGCATCGGCCAGCGGCTGGATGCCGGCATTGCAGGGGTTCATGGTGGAGTGGCCGTTGGCGACCCCGACGATGGGCTTCTGGAAGTCGTTATCGCCAAAACCAACCGCGCGCAGCATGGCGCGGTTGGGGCTGCGGGCGATGCCGCCGGTAATGGTCTTGGACTTTTTGTTGAGCGGCTCGGACATGGCGAGAGGTAGCGGTGGCGGCCTTGAGGGGACGCGATTGTAAAAGAGCCGGGTCCTCACGACTTGGCCTGATTCGCACGGCGGGTAAGGCCTTCGTCGGGCGGTTCAAATAAACCGGCTGCTGCCCACCCTCGCGCGAGGACGATCAGATCAATAACCACGCCGATGCCGACACCCCAGCCATCAGCGTCAATCCGTGAAACCCGGCGACATTGCCTTTCAGCACGGCCGATACGGCTTCCTGAACCAATGGGCCAGGGCCACCGCACCGGCCTGCGCTGTAGGGCCACCATAAAGCCGCGCAAGGCTGCATCGGGCCGTCCACGATCAAGCACCGTGCAGGGACTTTTGCGTGTGGCGCTGGCTCATCGCGGCCATCGGTAGACAAGTGTAGACACACTTGCTTACACTCGTTCACCCAATTTCCCCTGCCTCTACGGAGCATTCCCATGCCGACTTACAAAGCCCCACTGCGCGACATGCGCTTTTTGCTGAACGAGGTGTTCGACTACCCGGCGCACTACGCCGCGCTCAGCAATGGCAAAGATGCTGATCCCGATACGGTGAGCGCGATCCTCGACGAATGCGCCAGGTTCTGCGAAGAAACCTTGGCACCGCTCTACTTCGCCAAGGGCGACGAACCCTGCGTGCTGAAGGACGGCAAGGTCACCACGCCCGCCGGCTACAAGGAAGCTTACGCCGAGTACATCGCCGGCGGCTGGCAGGGCTTGAGCCACCCCACGGAGTACGGCGGCCAGGGCCTGCCGATGAGCCTGGGCCTGCTCAAGAGTGAGCTGACGGGCACTGCCAACTGGCCGTTCACCATGTATCCCGGCCTCTCGCTGGGCTGCATGAACACGATCATGCAATACGCCAGCGAGGCCGATAAAAACCTCTACATGCCGCCCCTCACCGAAGGGCGCTGGAGCGGCACCATGTGCCTCACCGAGCCGCAGTGCGGCACCGACCTGGGCCAGATCACCACCAAGGCTGAGCCCCAGGCCGACGGTCGCTACAAGCTCTACGGCACCAAGATCTTCATCAGCTCGGGCGACCACGACCTGGCCGAGAACATCATCCACATCGTGCTGGCACGCCTGCCGGATGCGCCCAAGGGCACACGCGGGATTTCGCTGTTCATCGTGCCCAAGTTCATCCCCAACGCCGATGGCTCGCTGGGCGCGCGCAACGGCGTGGTGACGGCTTCACTCGAACACAAGATGGGCATCAAAGCCTCGGCCACCTGCGTACTCAACTTCGAGGGCGCGGACGCCATCCTCATCGGCGAGCCGAACAAGGGCCTCGAAGCCATGTTCACCTTCATGAACACGGCGCGTATCGGCACGGCCGTCGAAGGGATCTGCCACGCGGAACTGAGCTACCAGAACGCGCTGGCCTATGCGAAGGATCGCCGCTCGATGCGCGCGCTTTCCGGCAAGAAGGAGCCCGAGAAGAATGCGGACGCGATCATCCACCACCCCGACGTGCGCCGCCTGCTGCTGACGCAGAAGGCCGTGGTTGAAGGCGGCCGCGCGATGATCTACTCCGCCGCGCAGTTCGCCGACCACATGGTCAACGGCATCCTCGAAGGCGACCCGGAAAAGTTCAAGCACTGGGACGACAAGCTCGGCTTCTACACGCCCATCCTCAAGGGCTTTCTGACCGAACTGGGTCTCGAAGCCAGCAACCATGGCATGCAGGTGTTCGGCGGCCACGGCTACATCAAGGAGCACGGCATGGAGCAGATCGCCCGCGATGCACGCATCGCCACGCTCTATGAAGGCACCACCGGCATCCAGGGCCTGGACCTGCTGGGCCGCAAGGTGCTGCTCACCACGCGCGGCAAGTGCGTGCGCGAGTTCACATCCGACATTGCCCGCTTTGCGGTGGACCACCTGCGAGATGCCAAGCTGCGGCCGTTTGCCTCCACGCTGGCCCGCTACGCGGCCGAATGGAACGTGCTCACCGTGCGCATCATGCTCACTGCGCGCGGCGACCGCGACATCGTGGGTGCGGCCAGCCACAACTTCCTGATGTATTCCGGCTACGTGATGATGGCTTACTTCTGGGCGTTGCAGGCCGCGGTTGCTGTCGACAAGCTCAAGACCGGCGGCACTGAGAGCAAGGAGTTCTACCAGGCCAAGCTCGACACGGCCCGCTTCTACTTCGACCACCTGCTGCCCCGCGCCAAGGGCCATGCCAGCAGCATGAACAAGCCCAGCAAGTCGCTGACCAAGCTGCCGGCGGAGCACTTCGCCTTCAACTGACGCATTGCGGGAACCAGCCCCTCGCCGCCGATGCGCCGAGGGGCTTTTTTGTGGGCGTGTGGCTCGCCGCCGGCGATGGCATCGGTTACGGTCTGGTCGTCCACAGCCCTTGTCATCGCCATGTCCACCGACGCCATTCTCGATCTCATCCCCGGCCGCTCGCGCGACCTGGGCGGTTTCACGGTGGCGCGGGTGCTGCCCATCGGGCATCGCAAGACGGTGGGGCCCTTCATCTTCTTTGATCACCTGGGCCCCACGGTGCTGGCGGCCGGCCAGGGGATGGACGTGCGGCCGCATCCGCACATTGGTCTTGCCACCGTCACCTATCTCTTCGAGGGCCGCATCCGCCACCGCGATTCGCTGGGTACCGTGCAGGACATCGAACCACTGGCTGTGAACTGGATGACGGCGGGGCGCGGCATCACGCACAGCGAGCGCAGCACGCCGGAAGATCGCCACGGCGCACTCGCCATGCACGGCATCCAATCCTGGGTTGCACTTCCGCAAGCCGAGGCCGAGTGCGCGCCGGCCTTCGTGCATCACCCAGCCCGCACCCTGCCGCAGTGGCAGCAGGGCCAGGCAAGGCTCCGGCTGATTGCCGGCACCGCCTACGGGCGCGAATCGCCGGTGGATTTCGCGTCACCCCACTTCTACATCCATGCCGAATGGGCTGCGGCCGATACCCTGCCACTGCCCCGGGCCGATGAACATGCCGAGCGGGCTGTCTACGTGGTACGCGGTGTGGTGCGCATCGAAGGCCAGTCGATCGAGGCCGGCACCATGGCTGTGCTCGGGGCCACCACCACCAGACTCGACGCCGAGGCCGGCACGCTCGCCATGCTGCTCGGTGGTGCGCCGGTGGATGGCCCGCGCGAGGTCTGGTGGAACTTCGTCGCGACCGATCCGCAGCGCATCGAGCAGGCCAAGCTCGACTGGGAGGCGGGGCGCTTCGCACCCGTGCCCGGCGAGACCGAGTTCATCCCGCTGCCGAAGTCCTGATCCAAAAAAAGCCCCGCAGTGCGGGGCTTGGCATCCGGGACTTCAGGACTTGGGCTGCGGCACTGTTCTCAAGTACGGCTTGATGGTCTTGAAGCCCTGGGGGAAAAGCTGCTTCGCCTCCTCGTCCTTCACGCTTGGCACGATGATCACGTCCTCGCCCTGCTTCCAGTTCACCGGGGTGGCCACCTTGTAGCCATCGGTGAGCTGCAGACTGTCGATGACGCGCAGGATCTCATCGAAATTGCGGCCTGTGCTGGCTGGATAGGTCAGAGACAGACGCAGCTTCTTGTTGGGGTCGATCACGAACACACTGCGCACGGTGAAGGTATCCGAGGCGTTGGGGTGGATCATGTCGTAGAGGTTCGCCACCTTCTTGTCGGCGTCGGCAATCAGCGGAAAGTTGAGAGCGGCACCCTGCGTCTCCTCGATGTCCTTCGCCCAGCCGTGGTGGTCTTCGAGCTTGTCCACCGAGAGCCCGATGGCCTTGACGTGGCGCCGGTCGAACTCGCCCTTGAGCTTGGCGGTGTAGCCCAGCTCGGTGGTGCACACCGGCGTGTAGTTCTTGGGATGGCTGAACAGCACCACCCAGCTCTTGCCCGCCCACTCGTGGAAGTGGATCGGGCCTTCGGTGGTGGCGGCTTCAAAGTCGGGGACGATATCGCCCAGTCGCAGGGTCATGTGCTTCTCCTTGGGTGTTGCTCGGGGGCCGCCAGACTGCGCCGGATGCCCGCACACGGCAAGGCCTATGGTTAGACGATCGCGCGCTGTCGCCGCCGCCACAGCGCAGCGCCGAGCAGCAGGCCGCCGGCGCCGGCACCCAGCGCCCCACCGCTGCTGCCGCCGGCATCGGTATTGGCAGCAGCCAAAGGGGCAGACGTCGCCGGCGTAGCCGCCAGCAACGGCAGGTTTGTACCTGAAAAGCCCTTGCCAGACAGTTGCGATCCGCTGTTGACCGGATCGAGCCAGGGCTTCAGCGACCCCGCCGCGGTGCCATTGCCAGACCAGGCCTGCGCCAATCGCGCGTAGGTCACCTGCGGCAGCCCGGCATCACAGGCGACCCCGGTGCTCAAGGTGCCGATCACCCGGCCCTGCGCATCAAACAGGCCGGAGCCCGATGCGCCAGCGCTGGCGGACCCGAGCAGGGGCGAAAAAGCCCATCCGAGCAGGTCCACACCCGGCAGCAGATACGACGTCACGCGGGCCACCGACGCCGGAACGGTGGTGGAGAGCACCTGCCGCTGCAAGGCCCCGCCGTGATGCAAACCGGTGAGCGGGCCGGTGGGCAACTGGTCGCCCGCATCAAACCCCGCGTACCAGGGGCTGACGCTGTCCGGCGGCCGGCTGCCGAGTTCCACCAGCCAGCTGTCGCCAAACTCGGCACGATGCGTCGCGCCGGCCGTAAAGGTGGCACCAGCGCCCCAGGCACTGGAGAGTGGCGCACCGCAGGCCGCAACGGCGTTCCAGGCCATGCGCAGCGAAGCGGCGGCACGCACCGGGTCGCTGCCACCGGCACCGGTGTAGCAGTGCCGGGCCGTCAGCAAGTAGGGGCGGGCATCGCCGGCGGAGTTGTTCATCAGCGTGCCGGTGCAGGTGGCCGTGTTGAGCACGATGAGTGCCACTACCGCGCCGCCCCAGGGCTGGACACTGTTGCCGGCAACGCAAGCCGCGTTGACGGCACAGGCCTCGCCCGCCTTGGCGACGACCGGCGCCGGTGCGGCAAAGGGGTCGCGGAAAGCCGCCTGCACGGCCACGATTCGAAGCTCGAAGCCATCCGCCGCAGCGCGGGGCACGTCGGCGCTGACCTCCAGCACCGCGCCAGGCTGATGGCGGGTAAAACGCGCGCGGGCCACCAGCGGCCCCTGCCAGCTCTCGTCCCCGATCTGCAGGTTGGCGCCCGGTGGCAGCCGCAGGGTTTCAAGCTCCAGGGCCAGGGCCGTGGCGTGATCGGCGACGATGCGGTGCGACCAATGCAGGGTCTCACCCTGCAAGATCCACTCGCCATCGTGCCGGGCATCGAGCTGCACTGGCAGGGCATCGGCAAAGACATCCGGCGCATGCGGCAGGGTCGTGTCCAGCGCGAGCCTCGTCTCGCTGGCCAGCGCGGGTGCAACGGCGAGCAGAAGGGCCACACAGCAGGCAAGTCGCTTGAACACGCGGAGGAGTCCGGACGGGAGTTGCCACAGCGTGGCAGCCGCCTGAGGCCTTACCGCATGCCTTCCGATTGAAGGCAGACCGGGTCGGATCAACGCCGGCTGAGGCGATGAAAGCGCGTGGTCAGCCCGATCGCTGCTGCGGCAAGACCGGCCGTGAGACCCCACCAGAGTCCGTTGGCCCCGAGCGGTGTGTGAAAGCAAAGCCACCAGGCCACTGGCAGGCCGATGAGCCAGTAACTGAACAAGGTGATGGCCATGGGCAGACGCGTGTCCTTGAGGCCACGCAGCGCGCCGTTGGCGGTGGCCTGCAGACCGTCGGCGAGCTGGAAGATGGCCGCCAGCGTGAGAAACGCCATGGCCTGCGCGGCGATGCCGTCGTCTTGCGTATATAGAGCGGCGATCACCCCGCCAAACAAGAGCATGAGGCTGGCATTGAACGCGGCGTTGGACATGCCCATGCCCATGCCCACCAGGCCTGCGAAGCGGGCCGCGCGCGCATCGCCCGCCCCGGCGAAGTAGCCAACCCGCACGGTGGTGGCAAAGCCGATACCAAGCGGGATCATGAACACCACCGAGGCGAAGTTGATGGCGATCTGGTACGCCGCCACGGTTCGCTCGCCCAGCCTCGCCATGAGCATGGCCACCACCACGAAAAGACCCGCCTCGGCGAGCACAATGAGCGCAATCGGCAGGCCGAGTCTCAGCGTCTCTCGCACCGCACCCGGCTCACGCCCCTGCCCGGCCCGCAGCCGCAGGGGCTGCAGCACCGGATGCCGGGCGTAGAAAACCGACAGGCTCCACGCCATCACCAGGCAGGCCAGTGCCGTGGCAACGCCCGAGCCCGTCACCCCCAGCGCAGGCAGCGGGCCCGGGCCGAAGATGAGCAGCCAATTGAACAGGGCATTGACCAGCAAACCGACCAGCCCGGCCAGCATCACCGGACGGGTTGCCTCCAGACCCTCGGCGATGAAGCGCAGTGCGAACCAGATCGAAAGACCGAATGAGGAGAAGGCGTAAGCCCGCAGGTACGGGATGGCGAGCTCGGTGGTCTGGGCATCCAGATGCAGCGCCCGCAAGGCCGGACCGGCGATGAGTTGCACGGCCAGGCACCAGATCGCCCCCATCCACAGCGCCATGCGCAGCAGGCTGCGGCCATAGTGGCCAATGGCTTCCGGCGCCGCGCCCGCGCCGCGCCGCTGCGAGACGATGGCAGAGGCGGCCATGAAAACGCCCAGAAAGAACACGAAGAAGGCGACGTTGAGGTTGACGCTCACCGCCACGGCCGCCAGCGCGTTGGGCCCCAGTCGCCCGGCCATGATGGTGTCGGTCGCACCCATGCCCACGCCCGCCAGCTGTGCCGCGATCAAGGGCAGCGCGAGCTTGAGATTGGCGCGGATTTCAGTCTTCAGGTGTGGCGACAGCATTGGGGGGCGGGAGGGACGCGAGGCCGCGGATTGTAGGCTGCGCCGCCAAAGGCACTCGGCCGCCAGCGGTATGATGGCCGCCGCCTGACCCCCATCGACCCGAATCTGCCATGCGTCCCGTTACCGCCGTCGCCAATCACCTCATTCAGCTCGCGGCGAAATCTGGCAAGACTCTCACGGGCGGGCAGTTGCACCATCTCGTCTACTTCGCCCACGGCCTCAGGCTGGCCATGGTGAACGAACCCCTGCTCGACGAGGCCGTGCTGGCGGATGCCGATGGCGTGAGCTTGCAGGGCTTGAGAGTGCACGGCGTGGGTGGCGAGCAGCCCGTCAATGGACTGCTGCTGTTGCTCAAAAAACGGGCCGACGGACGCATCGAAGATGCGACACCGGTGATCGACGTACACGACCCGGCCATCGCCACGCTGGACATGGTGTGGCAGCGCTTCGGCAGCTTCACCGCGCAGCACATGAGCTTTTTCGTGCGCTCGGGTGATGGCCCCTGGGATCTGGCCTGGCATGCGCCGGAGCGCCACGAGCAGATGGTGGTGACCATCACCAACTCCGCCATCCGCAACTGGTTCCGCAACCTGCTGATCCAGGAGAACAAGGATCGCGCCGCCGCCGACGGTCTGGAGGAAACGGTGGCGATGTCGCGGATCAACTTTGCCGAAACGCTGATTCCCCAGCGCGGACGGTAGCGCGCGGATCAGGTGCTGCTGACGCGACCGGTGACCCAGGAACGCAGGGAGCGTACGCGGTCCATCAGCCGCAGCGTCGGTGGTGGCGGCAGGCCGGGCGGTGGGCTGGGTGGTTTTTCCACTTCGTAGCGCTGGTGCAGCTCCGGCGTCCTTGCCAGTTGCTGGTGGTGTCGCTGTGCGGAGTTGACCATGATGCGGCAGGTCACGTCCTGGATCGGCTTGGTGATGAGCCGGTAGATCTGCCCCTGATTGATGAGGTCGATAGCCGCACCCGCATCGGCACGCTCGGTGAGGATCACCGTCACCAGTTCGGGCTGGTGGCGCTTGAGCAGGCCAATCAACGTCACCACGGGCTGGTTCTGCACACGGGTGTCAGAGATCACCACGCCAATGCGCTCGCTTTCCAGCCGCTCGACAGCTTCGTCCATGGTGCGGGCACCGAAGACGCGGTAGGCCTCGCCAAGAATGGCCTGGATGCGCGGTGGAATCTGCGGATCGTCATCCAGTACCAGCACTGCCGGCTTGTCGCTGGCCATCGGTGCGGCAGCATCGGCAATCTCGGCGCGCTGGCTGACCGCCAGGCTGGCCTTGGCCGCCGACACCGCATTGGCGACCGTGCTGGAGAGCACATCATTGGCCCAGGGCTTGTTCACAAAGCGAAAGATCTCGCCCTCATTCACCGAGCCGATGATGGCATTGAGATCGGAGTAGCCCGTGAGCAGGATGCGCATCGCGTGCGGGTTGATCTCCCGCGCCACGCGCAGCAGCTCCACGCCGGTCATGCCGGGCATGCGCTGGTCGCTGACGATCACGTCCACCGGCTGCGCCTTGAGCAGCTCGATGGCTTTCTCGGCACCTTCGGCAAAGTGCATCTCGTAGGCGCCGCGGAACAGCATGCGCATGCTGCTGAGCACACGCGGCTCGTCATCGACAAACAGCACGCGCGCCTTGGGGGGATTGGTGGTCATTGCAGATTCCGGTTCGGTCGGCGTGAGGTCAGGCCGCGGCGGCGAGGGGCTTGGTGGCGCCCTGCGGCTGCCGCAACGGCAGATGCACGCTGAAGGTGGTGCCCTCGCCTTCCTTGGACTCCACGTGGATGCGACCGGCATGTTCCTCGATGATCCGGAACACGATCGACAGGCCGAGGCCCGTGCCCTTGCCCACCGGCTTGGTGGTGAAAAACGGCTCGAAAATGCGCTTCTTCACCTCCTCGCTCATACCGGCGCCGGTGTCGCTCACCTTCACCACCACGCCGCTCTTCTCAACCGCCGTTTCGATGGTGATGACGCCCTCGTTGGCAATGGCCTGGGCGGCGTTGTTGATGAGGTTCATGAACACCTGGTTGATCTGCGACGGCGAGCACTCGATCTCTGGCAGCTTGCCGAAGTAGCGCACCACATCAATGCGCCCCTTCAACTGGCTGTTGCAGATCTTCAGAGCCGAGTCGATGCCGGCATTGAGGTCGAAGAGATCGGTGCGCGAGCGATCCACGCGCGAGAAATCCTTGAGGCTTGCCACCAGATCGGCGATTTGCAGCAGGCCATGGTCGGTGTCACCGAGGAGGTTTTCGAGGTCACCCATCAACTCTTCGGGATTGAGGTTCTGGCGCTGTTCTTCCGCCTGCGCGATGGCGTCTGAAATCTCCTGCTCGCTGCTGTTGGCGGCAGTGAGCAGCGATAGTGCCCGCCCCTGCGACTCGCAGAGCTGACGGATATCGCCGAGTGCCGTGCGGACGATCTCGGAGTTGCTGCGGGCATAGCCCAACGGCGTGTTGATCTCGTGCGCGACGCCCGCAACCATCTGGCCGAGCGAGGCCATTTTTTCGGACTGGATGAGCTGGGCTTGCGACTCGCGCAGGTCATTCAGCGTCTTGGTGAGGTCCTTGGTGCGGGCCTGCACCTGCGATTCCAGCGTGCGGTTGGCATCGCGGAGGGCCACGTTGGCACGGTCCAGCGCCTGGTAGCTCAGCCGCAGGCGGAAGCCCAGGTAGGCCAGCGACGCCAGCAGCAGCGTGGTGTAGACGATCAGCAAAAGACGGTAGAAGTTGGTCTCCTCCACCTTGGCCTGGTACCAGCCCTGATAGGCCTGCTCGATGGTGCCGAGGCGTGCGGTGGTCGGCTGACTGATGAGCGCTTGCAGGCGCTCGGTTTCGCTCGCCTTCACCTCCAGGGCCATATCGAGCTTGCTGAGCACGACCTCGTAGTAGTCCTTCATCGCGAGGTCCAGCGCCGGGCTCAAGCCATCGAGTGCCTGGGGACCTTCCTGCAGCGCGTTGACGGCTTGCGCCAGTTGCAGACGCAACTGCTGACGCTCCTCGCGGTTGCCTTCGGTGCGGCTCGCCAGGGTTCGCAGGAAATAGCGGTTGAGGTCGAGGTCGAGACTGCTGGCGGTACGGAGGGCCGCCAGACGCAGCTGATGCTGCGACTGGTCGAGGCTGAGCGTCTTGATGACCAGAAATGCCAGCAGGCAGATCGCCAACGTCGCCGCGAAGGTCACCGTTTGCAAAAGACTTGAATCACGTTCCCGATTTCGGGGGTTTGCCATCGTTCCAAAACTCCGCGCCAATGCGCTTGCGTTCAAATCGCTTCTTCACAGGATTTGTTCAATCACGACCGGGCCAGCGCGGATGCGCCGCACCTGAAAACACAGATGCCACGCGAGCCGCCGGCGCCTCTCGCCATCGTCCAAAACCTGACCCTTTGACAGATCGCGCGCAGGCTTGAAGCCCATCTGGATCCAGTTGACTCATGACCGCAGCGTTTTACCCGCGGCCAGTGCAAAGCTTAAAGGCAATTGCAGTGCCAATCGCCGTCGGCGGTGCTGGAGCGACGGAGGTGCTTCTCTCTTTGATCCCGCTTGGTTGGGAGAAAAACTACTATTAAGCTACTAGCCTCATGTATCCCGCCTCCGCCATCGCCAATCACCTCATCCAGTTGGCCGAATTGCGAGGTGTCCCGCTGCAGGGCGCGCAATTGCAGACCCTGGTTTACCTCGCCCACGGGCTGCGGCTGGCCATGATGAGCGAGGCGCTGCTGGACGCGCCGGTGTTTGCCAACCAGGAGGGCGTGGTGATCGCCGCGCTCAATGTCAACGGCGTGCTGGGCGAAGCGCCGGTCACCCGCCCGATCACCGAGATTGTGCAGCGGCCTCATGGCCTGCTGGACGAGGTCGTGCCGGTGCTGCGGCCGGATGACCCTGTGCACGCCACCATCGAGGAAACCTGGTCGCGTTTCGGTGGCTGGAGCGCATCGGCACTGCGCAATTTCGTGCAGACACCGGGCGGGCCCTGGAACGACACCTGGAACTCGCCGGAGCGGCTGATGGGCCGCTACAACACCACGCTCACCCTTGCCTGGCACCTGCCACCGGAACCCGAGCGCCCGGTCGTCATCGCCAACAGCCTGATCCGCAGCTGGTTCCGCGATTTTGTGATCCAGAACCTGCGCAGCCGGGCAGCCGCAGACGGGCTCGAAGAAACCACGCGCATCTCAAGCTATCGGGCTTGAGCGGCCCGAGCACCGCGATCCTCCAACTGCCTGAGGCCAGCGCTCAGCCGCGTTGCCAGGCGTGGTAACGCGCCAGCCAGCTCAGCACCCGCTCCGGCTTGTGCGCCTGTTTCCAGAGGCCAGCCACATATTTGTTGGCCTCGGCGTAGGTGGGATAGATGTGGATGGTACCGAGCAGCTTGTTGAGGCCGATGCCATGCCGCAGGGCCAGCACCCATTCGGCGATCAGATCGCCTGCGTGATGCCCGACGAAAGTCACCCCCAGGATCTTGTCCTTGCCGGGCGCGGTCAGCACCTTCACAAAACCCTCGGTTTCGCCGTCGGCGATGGCGCGGTCGAGATCATCCAGCGCGTATCGCACGACCTCAAAGGCGATGCCCTTTTCCCGAGCCTCGGTTTCGTTGAGGCCCACCCTGGCCACTTCGGGTGCCGTGAACGTGCACCAGGGGATCACCGAGTAATCGACGCGGAAGAGTCCACCCCGCAACCACAACAGCTTGCCAAACAACGCATTGACTGCCGCATACCAGGCCGTGTGCGAGGCGGTGTGCGTGAACTGGTACGGCCCCGTCGCATCGCCACAGGCCATGATGTTGGGAAAGTTGGTGCGTCCGTAGTCATCGACCTCGATGGTCTTGCCCGCCTTGACCCCCAGCGCCTTGAGCCCGAAGCCTTCAAGCCGGGCGGCGCGGCCCACGGCCACCAGGATGCGATCAAAGGGGATTCGCTCCTGCGCGCCATCGCATTCGCAGACGAGCTGCCAGTCTGCCCCCACGCGCTCAACCGACAGCGCCCTGGTGCGGGTGCGTACGCGGATCCCCTCGGCGGCAAAGCGCGCCTCGACGAGCGCCGAAACCTCCGGGTCTTCGCGGATCAGCAGTCGCGGGGCCATCTCGACCTGCGTGACCTGACTGCCGAGGCGGGCAAAGGCCTGCGTCAGCTCGCTGCCGATCGGCCCGCCGCCCAGCACCACCAGACGCGGCGGTAGGACGTCCAGGTGCCACAGGTTGTCGGAGGTCAGCGGTGCTGCTTCCTCCAAGCCGGGGATGGGTGGCATGACGGGCGCTGCGCCAGTCGCTAGAACCAGGTGTGGAGCGGTCAGGCGCTGGCCATTGACCTCGACCGTCCAGGGGTCGATCAGGGTGGCAGCGCCCTGGAGACACTCCACGCCCAAGCTGGTGTAGCGCGCCACCGAGTCATGCGGCTCGATAGCCGTGATCGCCCCGCGTACGCGCTGCATCACGGCTGCGAAGTCAACCTTCGCCGGCTGGGTCTCGATGCCGAAGGCACGCGCGCGCTCAACCTCGTGTACCAGCTTGGCGGCGCGGATCAGCGCCTTGCTCGGCACGCAGCCGGTATTGAGGCAGTCACCACCCATCGCGTGCTTTTCGATCAGCGTCACTTTGGCCTTCACCGCCGCCGCGATGTAGCTGGTCACCAGACCTGCAGCACCGGCACCGATCACGATGAGGTTGCGGTCAAAGCGGCGGGGGCGGCTGAACCGGCGATAGACCTGCCGGGCGCGAAGCCCTTCGACGATGCGCTTGGCCAGCAGCGGCAGGATGCCCAACAGCACAAAAGCCCCCAGCAGCCCGGGCGACAGCACACCTTTCAACGATGTGAGTTGGGCCAGCTGGGTGCCCGCGTTCACATACACGGCCGTACCCAGCAACATGCCCAGCTGGCTCACCCAGATGAAAGTGCGCGTGGGTAGCGCCGTCAGGCCCATGAGCAGGTTGACCACAAAGAAAGGCACCACCGGCACCAGCCGCAGTGTGAAGAGGTAGAAGGCGCCCTCTTTCTCGACCCCTCGGTTGATCGCCTTCAGCCGGTCCCCGTAACGCGCCTGCAAGCCATCCCGAAACAGGTAGCGCGCGCCCAGGAAGGCGCAGGTCGCCCCCAGGGTGGAGGCAAAGCTCACCAGCAGCGTGCCCCACCACGTGCCAAAAAGCGCACCCGCCGCTAGCGTGAGGATCGTGGCACCCGGGAAACTCAGCGCGGTGGTGACCACATAGACCGAAAAAAACAAGGCCGCGAACAACAGCGGCTGCGCCGCCTGCTGTGCTGACAGGGCGGCGCTCTGCGCTTTGAGAGTATCAAGGCTGAGCGACTTGCCGAGCCCCGAGGCCCAAAGGCCGGCGATGGCGAGCGCGATGACGGCGAGCAGGATCCATTTGCGCATGTGATTTCCAGTCGTGGGAAGCGGAATGACCGCGTAGCCCCCAGTCTGATTCATCCCGAAGGCGAATATCTGTTGTGACATTCGCGGCGCTGGAAGTTCGAGCCCTCGAACAGGAGGGAGGAATCGCCTCACGGTTGATATGCTTCCATACCGTTTTGGGCCACAATCGTACAGTCGGCGCTTCCCGTCCGACGGCAAACGGAGTTTCACACCCGATCCAGGAGGATCTGCATCATGAAAAAAGCAACCGTATTACTCGCTGCGCTCTTCTCAGCCTCGGCCTTCGCCCAGACGCTGGCGGTTCCGACCATCAGCCTCGCGCCGCTGGCCCCCTTGGCAACTGTGCTGCCTGGGATTATCCCGGCCACGATCCCGAGTCTTGCCAGTCTCGACGCCAACGGCACCCTCCGGTTCGCCGCCTTCAATCGGGGTGCCGAGATTTCACCCACCCCGAGTCAGGGTCTGCCGTTCACCGTACGCACCTCAGGCCTGCCGATTCCGCCGGCCCTCGCCGCACTCAAGTTGCCGGGCCTGCCGTAAATCGCGAGGCGACGTGACGAAAAGCCCGGCAAATGCCGGGCTTTTCGGTGCGGCCAGCCGCAATCGAGATCTCACGCTCGGGCGTTGCCGCTCGTCGCAAGTGGCGAATGCGCGGGACCTCTGAAGACTTCATACCGACTCTGGCGAAGGCTTGTTTATTTTTTGCTCGTCGGCAAACATAAACGGGCGATGAAGGGCTAGAACAAAAAGCATTCCAGCACGGGAGATCAGTGATCCGCTGGTTTGTGCTCGCTCTCTTCAGGACGCAGATGCGCGCGATCTAAAACAAGTTGGGGGATTCCGAAATGCCAGCACCGAAACCGGCCCAGATGCGGTCACGTCACTCGCCTCGTATTCCATTCGCAGGAGGCGCGGCAGCTCTGCTGCTCACAGCCTTGAATCTCGCCGTGGGGAGTGCGCGCGCCGATACCGTCGCGCTGACGGTCAGCGTGGACGGCCAGAGTGCCAGCGACTCATATTCCAGTGTCCAGGATGCTCTCGGCCTCCTGGGCGAACAGACGGTGGCAGGCTACTTCTCCAGCTATGTCGGGGGTTACACCGATACGAGCGCCGCATTTGCGCAGGTGAGCTACCTCGACGTTGGTATCCGCTACGGCTTTGAAGCCAACAGCAATACGGTGCAGGTCAGCATCCCGGAAACAGGCTTCAGCCGCTCGTTCACCAGTGACACCCGTCAGAACTCCAATCGCCTGCTCCGGGACTTCCTTCGCGATAACGGCGACGCGGTGCTGCGGGACATCGAGAAATATCGCATCCAAAACAGTCCCTCCAGTCCGGTCGCCGGCAATCCCTCCAGCTTGCAGTCGGCCATCTTGGACCAGAACTTTGCCGTGCTGGCCAGTGACCCGCCGTCGTCCGTCGGCGTCAGCGGCGGCAAATCGTCAGGGGGTGGGGCGGCACAGATTGGATTCGAAGCGGGCAGCTTTTCCACCGGCAGACTCAACGGCAGCAACTACACCATCCCCTTCAGCTACGACATCGACGTCGGCACTGCCGGCAACCAGCTGCGGCTGAGCGTGCCAGTCACGTACACCATTCTCGATGGCTCCAAGGTGTATTCCGGCAGCTTTGGTGCGACGTACCGGATTGCGCTCACAGATCATCTCAACATCCAGAGCGGCTTCACCTACGGCGCGGTGTATTCCGAAGATCTGCTGCAACTGGTGCAACTGGCTGGGGCCACAGTGGGTGCGAGCTATCGCATCGATCTCGGTGAAGCGACGCTGACGCCGGCGGTTCTGCTCGGGCAGGTGAACTCGGTGGGGGTGAAGATCGGCCGTTATTCCTTTGACCCGGACATCGAGAGCTACACCGTCAAGATCGGCCAGATCCTGGAAAACGATGTACGGATGTTCAGCTACCCGGTGCGCGTGCAGGCATTCGCGGCCTACACGCAGCTCCTGGGGCAGGAGTTCTTCGTTCAGAACTACGTGGATTTCGGCATCAATTTCGGCCTGTTGGCACCGGCGGGCAATCGCTTCACGCGCCGTATCCGCGCCGGGTTGATCGTGACCGCGTCCGACAGCTACAGCGCCGGGCGACTGAGCTTTGGCTACACATTCTGACTCGCCAAGACCCTCCGACTTCGAGAGCGACATCATGAAAAACAAACTGATCCTGCGCGCCTCCCTGCTGGTCGCCGCCGCCACCCTGCTGCCGGCCTGCGGCGATGTGCTGGAATCCCCCGAGGATGGTCTGCCCCCACCGGTCAATCTCGGCAACCCCTCGCCGACGCCCGCACCCACTCCGACGCCAGCGCCGACACCATCACCCACGCCAGTGCCACCAGTGGTTCCCCCGCCCGCACCTCTCAATGGCATCCCGACCAAGGCGCAACTGGTGGGCACCTGGCTGTTGGCACGCGAGGGAGGTACTGCGGTGCCCGCCGACAAGCTGGTTGCGTTCACCTATTTCTCAGACGACACCTACCTGCTCGGCGGCACCAGCAACGAAACGGACTGCGCCCCGACACCGGCAACTGCGGGCACATTCGCGAACTACGATGGCAACGGCAACGGCGTCGAGTTCGCTGAATTGAATTACAACGAAAGCAGCGGCGAGGGCGTGGCCGGCAATACCTTCATCGACAGCAACGGCGACTGCGGCCTGCACGAAGCCACGGTCGGTGCGACTCAGGATTCATTCCGGCTCCGCTTCGTCAACAACGTGTTGCGCATCACCGACATCGCCACGGGCAGCACCGCCGAACTGGAGCGCGTGGTGAGAGGGGCCGGCGTGGTTGGCAGCTGGGCCAGCAGCTTTAACTCCGAGACCGGAGCAACACAGCCGGAAGCCGTACTGACGCTGCTGGCGGATGGCCGTTTCATATTGCTGACCGCCGAGGCACAGGGCACGCTGGCGAATGGTAACGAGTCCTCAGACCCAGGCTCCCAGACGGGTCGTTACAGCATCGACGCCAGCAACAATCTCAGCATCACCAACGGCGTCGACACCAGCGGCGGCGGCATTGGGGCCGCCGCCGGCAACACCAACGAAAAACTGTTCGTCGATACCGCGGGCAAGCTGCAATATGAGTCCGTCGGTGGCGGCGGTCCGTTCAGCGCTTCCTTGCTGCCCATCCCGTTGGCCAATCGATTCGACCCCGCGCTGCTGGTCGGTACCTATTTCAATGATGCGACCGACAACAACGATATCCGCGATGACGCCGCGCCCATCCTCGTAGCCTTCGGCGGCGACGGCGCATTTGGGCTAGGCGGCTTTCAAAACGATCCCTCCTGTTCGAGCGACTATGTCGGCTCCGGCGTGCCCACAGAACCGGACGGCAACGGTTACGAGGTTGGCAGTTATCGATTCAACGCAACAACCGGCCGACTTCAGACCTCGATCCTTGCGGAAACGGACGGCTCTTGCGGGTCGTTTAACCGCAATCGACCCGAAACCCTGATTTACGTGACCAGTCAAACGACCAACCGGTTGAAGATCGTCGGCAGAGACCGGGATGGTGTTGATGACGATACGGATGCTCTGTATCGCGTGCCTTCCAATGCCAACACACTCCTGGGTGCTTGGCGCGCTACGATTCCTGCCGTGGGCGGCGCATCCCCAACGGCCGACAACCTCATCGTGGCCTACTTCCCAGACAACACCAACAGCACGGCTTCCGGGATCTATCTTGCTGTTGATGGCAATCCTGGCCGCAGTTGCACGCTGGCCGACCCCGGGCCGCCAGCCGGCATCGCTTTTGGCAGTTACACCTTCAACCCGGCGACGGGCTCGATCAGCTACGGATTCGAGCACGACACGATGTGCCAGACGCGGTTCGACCCGAACGGGGCACAGACCATCAGCTTCACACCGGACTTCCTGGGCTATACGGATCACCAGGCGAGTTCGCCGCCGGCCAGCTTCACCTATGAGAAGCTCACCCGTCCCTAAGGGTGTTGATGGTGGATCAAAGCCCGCTCCGGCGGGCTTTTCCGTTTGATCGGCATCTGCCCGAGCGCATTCTTCGACCGGGCTGGAGTGAGCCTGAACACAGACGATTGTCGGGCAGGCTGTGGCTTTCATTGGCACCTCCCTATAATTCGCGCCCCCGGCAATCATGGAGTGCAGCGTGTCCCTCGATCTCGACCACATCAACGCAAAGCTCGGCAACGACCCCCAGGCTCTGGTCAACTGGGCGGTGAGCCTGGGCAAGAAGGCGATCTGCACCACCAACTTCCGGCCTTTCGAGGCGGTGATCCTGCACATGGTGACCCGTGCCCAGCCGGACATGCCGATCGTCTGGATGGACTCTGGCTACGCCACGCCGGCCACGTATCAATGTGCAGACGCCATTGCCAAGCAGCTCAAGCTCAACCTGGTCGTCTACCACCCGCTGCGCTCGCGCGCGCACCGTGAAGCCATCGACGGCGAAACCCCGACCATCGACGATCCGCGCCACGCGGCCTTCACCAAGGAAGTGAAGCTGGAGCCTTTCGAACGCGCCCTGCGTGAAATGGCACCGGAAGTCTGGTTCACGGCCATCCGCGCCGAGGACACCGCCGTGCGTGCCGCCATGCAGCCGGTCTCGGTGAATGCCGATGGCCTGATCAAGGTGGCAC
>Ga0255093_1000020_pt1 | contig 85865 bp, 85 predicted proteins | sample Colum_Law_RepA_8_2_FD_188437 | JGI IMG/M metagenome (GOLD analysis project Ga0255093, IMG submission 188437) | Freshwater microbial communities from Columbia River, Oregon, United States - Colum_Law_RepA_8d | ecosystem: Environmental > Aquatic > Freshwater > River | place: USA: Oregon...
CAACAGGCGCACCCCCTTGAGTTCAAGCAGCGGCGTGAGCCAGCGCCAGCGCAGCGAGAGCTTGTCCACCTGCACTGGCTGACCCAGCGCTGCGGAGGCGCGCTGGGCCACCTCTTCGCGATAGCCAGGTGCGAGCGCCACCGCCAGCTGGAACAACCCCGACAGCACCGCGCCGCTGATGACGACCAGCGACAGCCAGGTGATGCCGCGGGTCCACCAGCGACGCTTGCGACGTTCCATCTTTTCTTCTTAAACCGGCACCACGTCGAAGCTCTCCTGCGGGTAATAGGCTTCGGCTTGCAGACGGATGGGACGCTTGAACTGGGCTTCCAGTTCCCCCAGGCCGCCGGCCTGCTCCTGCAGTTTTTCCACCACGGCCGGGCAGGCCAGCACCAGAAAGCTCTTGGCCTCGTACTGGCGGGCGGCACGCTGCACCTCGCGGGCGATGTCGTGGCACACCGTCTCGATGGTCTTGATGTGTCCGCGTCCGCCGCAGGTGGGGCAGGTCTCGGTGAGGATGTGGCCGATGGACTCGCGCGTGCGCTTGCGGGTCATCTCGATCAGCCCCAGTGGCGAAAACGGGTGCACCTGGATACGGGCCTTGTCCTTGCACAGCTCGCGCTCCAGCGAGCGCATCACCTGCGCGCGGTGGTCGTCGCTCTGCATGTCGATGAAGTCGAGAATGATGATGCCGCCCAGGTTGCGCAGGCGCAGCTGCCGGGCGATGGCCTGGGTGGCTTCGAGGTTGGTCTTGAGTACCGTCTCTTCGAGATTGCGGTGGCCGGTGAAGGCACCGGTGTTGACGTCAATGGTGGTCATGGCCTCGGTCTGGTCGATCACCAGATGGCCACCGCTCTTCAGGTCCACCTTACGTTGCAGGGCACGCTCGATCTCGTCCTCGACGCCATACAGGTCGAAAATGGGGGCTGCGCCGTGATGCACCTCCACCAGCGACTCGGCCCCCGGCAGGTAGACGCGGGCGAACTCACGCATCTTGTGGGCCTCGGCTTCGCTGTCCACCCGCACGCGTTCGACCGTGGTGCCCAACAGGTCGCGCATGATGCGCATCGAGAGCGGCAGGTCACCGTGCACCATGGTGCCGGGCTTGGCCGTGGTGGAGTTCTCTTCCACGGCCTTCCACAGGCGCACCAGAAAGCGCATGTCCTGCGCGATGGCTTCTTCCGTCGCCCCCTCGGCGGCAGTGCGGGCGATCATCCCCCAATACGGTGCGAGTTCGGGGGCCAGGCGCTCCATGATGGCCTTGAGGCGCTCGCGCTCGGTGGCATCTTCGATCTTGGCCGAAACGCCCACATGCATCTCGAACGGCAGCATCACCAGATAGCGCGCGGGCAGCGAGATGAGCGTGGTGAGCCGCGCGCCCTTGGTCCCGAGCGGGTCCTTGACGATCTGCACCACCACGTTCTGTCCTTCGGACAGCAGCGTTTCCACCGAGGGCAGCGGCGCATCGGCCGGCAGACCCTCGGGGCGGCGCATGTCGCTGGCGTGCAGAAAGGCCGTGCGATCGAGGCCGATATCGACAAAGGCCGCCTGCATGCCCGGCAGCACCCGCTTGATCACGCCCTTGTAGACATTGCCCACCAGACCATGACGGTTGGCGCGCTGGATGTAGATCTCCTGCGTGCCGCCGCCTTCAACCAGGGCGACGCGGGTTTCCTGCGGAGAGATGTTGACGAGGATTTCGGTGGTCATGCGCCTATTGTGCGGGGCTGAGCGGCCAGATGCCGAAGCTCGCCAGCAAATCGCAGGTCTCGGCCAGCGGCAGGCCCACCACGCCGGTGTAGCTGCCGCCGAGACGCCGCACAAAGCGCGCCGCCAGTCCCTGGATGGCATAGGCACCGGCCTTGCCCATGGGCTCGCCGCTCGCCACGTATCGGGCGATGTCCTCGGCCGAGAGCCGCACGAAATCGATGTCGGTGACGGTCAGCACCGTCTCGCGGCGCGGCCCCTGCACCAGCGCCACGGCACTGATGACCTGGTGACTGCGGCCCGAGAGGGCGGCGAGCATGGCAGCCGCATCGTCGGCATCCACCGGCTTGCCGAGGATGCGGCCATCCAGCACCACATCGGTATCGGCCCCCAGCGAGACCAGGCGCGGCTCAGCGTGCGCGGCAGCCTCGGCCTTGGCCACTGCGACGCGCCGCGCATAGTCGGCAGCGGCCTCACCAGGGCCCGGGATTTCGGGCACGTCGGCAGGGTCAATGGAAAAATGGAAACCCGCCTCGCGCAAAAAGGCGACGCGACGCGGTGAGCGCGAGGCGAGGACGAACTGCGGGGCCAAGCGCTAGTCGCCGAAGCGAATGGTGCCCGCGCGCAGGGCCTTGAAGCGCTCGATATCCGCGGTGTAGCGGTTTTCGGTGAGGGCACGTTCCTCGCGCAGCTTGCGCACGCTCTGGATGTTCTCGATCAGGGAGGACTCGAAGCTCTGGATCTGCTTCTTGAGTGCGGCCTCGCCGGCCTTGCTGACGGTGCGCGCGCGCAAGTCCGCCAGGGTTTTCTCGTTTTCGGTAACGGCGGTCTGCGCCAGCACCGCGCGGGCGTCGAGCGCTGCCAGCCGCTCTTCGCGCGCCGCCTGCAGGTCGGCCACGCTGCTGAACGATTGCACCAGGTAGCGATCACGGGCGATACGCTGCTGACGGGCCTCCTCGGCCGCTTTTTCAGCAGCGATACGCGCCTGCGCCTGCTCCAGCTCCGCACCCGAGAGTTCGCGCGGGATCACCTTGGTGACCACGCCGTTCTTGATCGCCTCGCGACCGCGCTTGGCCTCGCTCGGCTGCACCTTGTCGCCGTAATGCACCTGACCGTTCTCGTCCACCCAGCGATACAGCGCTTTCGATTCACCGGCAGCCTGGGCCACCGACACCACGGCAAATGCCAGCGCCAGTGCAGTCAATTTAATGGTGGTCTGATCCCACATGTCGATTCCCCCAGGGCCTGTCCTCGAGCCGAAACCACCACCTCATGTTACGCCGTAGCGGGCCTGGTATTCGCGCATCGCATCGATGGTCTGTGGCTCGATTGCCCCACCGCCGTGCCCCATCGACAGATACGCCAGGATCTCCCGCACCGACACCAGCGCCACCACATTGACGCCGGTATCCGCCTCCATCTCCGCCACCGCCGACTTCTCGCCGGTGCCGCGTTCCATGCGATCCAGCGCGATCACCGCCGCCACCGGCTCGCCACCCGCCGCGCGGATCATCGCCACCGCTTCGCGCAGCGCCGTGCCGGCCGTCAACACGTCGTCGACGATCAGCACCTTGCGCCCTGCAAGCGGCGCGCCCACCAGGGTGCCGCCCTCACCGTGGGCCTTGGCCTCCTTGCGGTTGTAGGCGTAGGGCACGTCGCGGCCTTGTTCGCTCAGCGCATAGGCCACGGCAGTCGCGAGCGGGATGCCCTTGTAGGCGGGGCCGAACAGGGTGTCGAACTCGACCCCGCTGCGGGTGATGGCCTCGGCATACGCCCTGGCGAGCCTGGCCATGGCGGCACCCGAGCTGATCTTGCCCAAGTTGAAAAAATACGGGCTGACACGACCCGACTTGAGTGTGAAGCGACCGAACTTGAGCACCTCGTGTTCGAGGGCGAGTTCGAGGAAGGCGGTTTGGTGAGGGTGCATGGCATGCAAAAATGGGGGACTCCCCTGATTATCGCCCAGCCTCCATGCGCATCATCTCGCTCAATTGCAACGGCCTGCGCAGCGCGGCCAAGAAAGGCTTCTTCGACTGGCTGGCCACCACGGACGCCGATGTGGTCTGCCTGCAAGAGACCAAGGCGCAGCCGGACGACCTGGCCGATGCGATTTTTCACCCGCAGGGCTGGGCGCGGCGTTTTCACAGCGCGCAGAAAAAGGGCTATGCAGGCGTGGCGATCTACAGCCGCAAGACACCGGATGATTTCGTGGATTGTCTCGGCGCGCCCGAGTTCGACGACGAGGGGCGTTATCTGGAGGCCCGCTTCGGCAATCTCTCGGTGATTTCGCTATATCTGCCGTCTGGCTCGGCCGGGCCGGAGCGGCAGGAGAGCAAGGATCGCTTTCTGAAGATCTTCCCCGCACACCTCAAAGCCTTGGCTGCCAGCGGCCGCGAGGTGGTGCTGTGCGGCGACTGGAACATCGCGCACACCGAACGCGATCTGAAGAACTGGAAGGGCAACCGGAAGAACTCCGGCTTTCTGCCGCACGAGCGCGAGTGGTTCAGCGCCATGCTGGCAACGGGCTGGGTGGATGCCGCCCGGCACCTGCACGCCGAGCTGGAGGGTGAGCTGTACACCTGGTGGAGCAACCGCGGCAACGCCTGGGAGAACAACGTGGGCTGGCGCATCGACTACCAGATCGTCTCGCCGCAGCTGAAAGACCGCATCAAAAGCACCAGCGTCTTCAAGGCGCAGCGGTTCTCCGACCACGCACCGCTCATTGTCGACTATGCGAGCTGAGGCGCTGGGCTGGCGCGGCGTCCTGCGGGCGCTGTCGCGGCCCAAGATCGCGGCGATGCTGGCGCTGGGCTTCGCCAGCGGCCTGCCCTTCATGCTGGTGGGCAACACGTTGGGCTACTGGCTGCGGGAGGAAGGCACCTCGCTCGCGGCCATCGGCTATCTGGCCTGGGTGGGCCTGGCGTATTCGAGCAAGTTCTTGTGGGCACCGCTGGTGGACCGTTTCGACGCGCCGCTGCTCGGGTTCCTGGGCCGTCGTCGCAGCTGGATGGCGCTCTCGCAGCTGCTGGTGATCGCGGGCCTGCTGGCCATGGCCTGGCTGACGCCGGCCGGTGGATTGACCCCGTTTGCGCTGCTGGCGCTGGTCACCGCCTTTGCGGCGGCGACGCAGGACATCGTGATCGACGCCTGGCGCATCGAGAGTGCCGGCAATGGCGAGGAACAGGCCCTGCTCACCGCCGCCGCGCAACTCGGCTACCGGGCGGCGCTGCTCATCACCGATGCGCTCATCCTCATCCTCGCCGCGCAAGTGGGCTGGGTGGTGTCGTACCAGTGGATGGCGGCACTGATGGCGCTCGGCCTCGTCGCCACCTGGCGTGCGCACGAGCCGCCGGGCTCGGCCGTGCAGGGGGCCGCGCCATTGCTGACGCTGCGCGGCCTCAGCGAGATGATCATCCATCCCCTGCGCCTGTTCTTTGCGCAGCACGGCACCTCGGCGCTGCTCATGCTGGCTGCCATCAGCCTGTACCGGCTGCCGGATTTCGTACTGGGTCCGATGGCCAATCCCTTCTACGCCGACCTGGGTCTGGCCAAGGAGACCGTGGGCGCGGTGCGCTCCTCGTTTGGCCTCGTGGCCACGCTGGCGGGCATTGCGGCAGGCGGACTGACAGCGGTGCGCTTCGGCTTTGTGCCGACGCTGCTGGCGGGTGCGGTGCTGGGCCCGGCCAGCAATCTCGCGTTTGCGGCGCTGGCCTGGCATGGACCGGACATCCTCTGGTTCACCAGCGCGATGGTGATCGACAACTTCGCCACCGGCTTTGCCGGCACCGCACTCGTGGCCTACATGTCGAGCCTCATCGGGCTGGGCTACACGGCCACGCAATACGCGCTGCTGTCTTCGTTTTATGCCCTGCTGGGCAAGACGCTGAAGGGCTTCTCAGGTGCGGCGGTAGAAGCATTGCAGGCCGTGAGCGGACCGATGCCGGGCTACGCCTGGTTCTTCACCGGCACGGCGCTCATCGGCCTGCCCGCCCTGCTGCTCACCGCGTGGCTCACGCGAAGGACTGCTCGGCAGGTACCGCCGACAACACCACCCTGAGCAGCTGGCGAAAGCGCTCGGCAGTGGGCGTATCGATGGTGAGCTGGTCGGGCTTGGCCATCACCGGCAAGCGCAGCCGCACGATGTGGTGATCCTGCGACACCTTCACCGCACCCAGCGCCAGCAGGTGCTGGATGAAGCGCTGGTTTTCGGCCGACACGTCGTAGAGCAGCTGCTCGATGCCGACGCCAGCCGCATGCACATGCACCGCCGCGTGCAGCAGCAGGCCTGCGCCGCGATGCTGGTAGGCATCGAGGATGGTGAGCGCCATCTCCGCAATCCGGGAGTCAGCGTCGAGCCGGATGGCCCGCACGACGCCAATGCCGGGCTCCTGCGGCTGCGAGAGATCGATGGCGGCGTAGGCGATGTGGTTGCGGCCATCGGGCTGGGTGAGAAACTCCAGCTGCCGGGACGAGAGCGAGCTGATCTGCCCGAAAAACCGCATGCGGCGGGACTGCTCGGAGAGTTGGGCGTAGCCCGCCGTGAATCGGGGCGCGTGCGACGGATTGACGAAGCCCACCTGTACCGCCAGGCCGTCTGCCAACCGGGCATTGAAAGTGTCGGGCGGCACGCGGCGAAACCAGCGCGCCAAAGAATGGATAGCCATATCGGCACTCGAAACGTCTAGGCCTCATCAATGATTGCTGCACTGCACAAAAACAAGAGGGCAGGCCTATTTTCCTTATATTTCGATTATTATCAAAACATGGAAATCAATGACGCCGTGACTGCGCTGGCCGCCCTCGCGCAAGAAACCCGCCTCGCCGCCTATCGCCTGCTGGTGCAGGCCGGGCCGGGGGGGCTGGCGGCCGGCCGCATCGCCGATGCGCTGGGCACCGCCCCCGCCACCCTGTCGTTTCACCTCAAGGAACTCAGCCATGCCGGCCTCATCAGCAGCCGGAGTGATAGCCGCTACGTCATCTACCGCGCCGACTACGCGCAGATGAATGGGCTGATGGCCTACCTCACCGAACACTGCTGCCAGGGCGCGCCCTGCGCGGTGGAAACCGTCTGCTGTCCCGCCCCACCGGAGCAAGCCACATGAAGCGCTTTCACGTACACCTCGCCGTCGACCACCTCGACACCAGCCTCGCCTTCTACCGCAAGCTGTTCGGCGCCGAGCCAACGGTGCAGAAACCCGACTATGCCAAGTGGATGCTGGACGACCCGCGCCTCAACTTCGCCATTTCGGCTCGCGGGGCAACGCCGGGTATCGACCATCTGGGCTTCCAAGTGGATGAGGCGAGCGAACTGCTCGCCCTGCGGGAGCGGGCGGCCAGCGCCGACCTCACCACCGTGGTGGAAGACGGCACCGCCTGCTGCTACGCCGAGTCGGACAAACACTGGATCACCGATCCACAGGGCATCGCCTGGGAGCACTACCACACCCTGAGTGACATCCCGGTGTTCAACCGCGCCACTGCACACGGTGCCGCCGCCTGCTTCGCCCCGGCGCGGCCGACCGAGGCCGGCGTTGCGATGCCGGTCGCTGCCAAACCCAGGGTCAGCAAGGGCGGCTGCGCGCCCGCCAGCGGCTGCTGCTGATCGGGCAGCACCCCCACCCCAGAACCGGAAACGACATGAGCCACCGCCCCTTCAACATTCTCTTTCTCTGCACCGGCAACTCGGCGCGCTCCATCCTGGCCGAGGCGCTGGCCAACCATCCCAGCGTCGGCGGTGGCCGGTTCAAGGCCTATTCGGCCGGCAGCAGGCCCAAGGGCGAGCCGCACCCGCTGGCGCTGGAAACCCTCGCCGCGTACGGCCTGCCAACGGCCGACCTGCGCAGCAAAAGCTGGGATGAGTTCGCGGCCCCCGGCGCACCGGCGCTCGACTTCATCTTCACCGTCTGCGATTCGGCGGCCGGTGAGCAATGTCCGTACTGGCCGGGCCAGCCGATGACCGCGCACTGGGGCGTGGAGGACCCACCGGCCGCCGGTGACGAAGCCGCCCAGCGAAAAGCCTTCAAGGACGCTTTCCGCATCCTCAAACGCCGCATCGAGCTGTTTGCGGCCCTGCCCTTCGAAACGCTCGACCGCCTGACACTCGGCCAGCAGGCCCAGCAAATCGGCCGCCAAACCTGACATCCTTCGCGCCCGTTTTCGCCCGCAGCACCCGCATGACCAGAACACGCCGCGTGCCTGTCACCCTTCGCAACGCTCAGGCCGCCGACTTTCCCGCCGTTCGCGCCCTGCTGGAGGCCAGCCTGCTGCCGGTCGCCGACCTCGACGCCGCGCACATGAAGGATTTCCTGCTGGCCGAAGACAGCCAGCTGCTGGGCGTGGTGGGCATGGAAGGCAGCGGCTCCGCACGTCTGCTGCGCTCGCTGGCGGTGGCCGAACGCGCGCAGGGTCAGGGGCTGGGGCACCGCCTGATGGATCGCATCGAGAGCAGCGCCAAGGCACAGGGTGCAGAAGCCGTGTTCCTGCTCACCACGACCGCTGAAGCGTTTTTTGCCCGCGCCGGCTACCAGCGCGTGAAGCGTGAGGCCGCACCACCGGGCCTGCGCCTGCTGGCCGAGTTCGGCAACCTGTGCCCCAGCAGCGCCGCGTGCATGCGCAAGTCGCTGACGTGAGCGGCCCTCGCGCCACGGCGAGGCAATGGCTGGCCGAAGCGCTGGGTAGTGGCCTGCTGCTGGCCGTGGTGGTGGGCAGCGGCATCATGGGCGAGCAGCTCGCAGGGGGTAACACCGCCATCGCCCTGCTCGCCAACAGCCTTGCCACCGGCTGCGGCCTGTATGTGCTGATCACCCTGCTGGGCCCCATCAGCAGCGCGCATTTCAACCCCGTGGTCACGGCCGTGTTCTGCGCGCGGGGCGAGCGGCCCTGGAGAATATGGCCCGCCTACGCCTCGGCGCAGCTGACGGGTGCCGTGCTGGGAGTGTGGCTCACGCATGCCATGTTCGCGCTGCCCATCGTGCAAACCTCAACGCATCTCCGCAGTGGCGGGGCGCAATGGCTGGCCGAGGCGGTAGCCACGTTCGGGCTGCTGCTCACCATTCTCGGCGGCCTGCGGCAGTCGGCAGCCCAGGTGCCGGCGCTGGTGGCCAGCTACATCACTGCCGCCTACTGGTTCACGGCATCGACGTCTTTCGCCAATCCGGCCGTGACGGTCGCGCGGGCCTTGAGCGATACCTTTGCCGGCATTCACCCATCCGGCATCGTCGGCTTTGTGCTGGCCCAGTGCCTGGGGGCCGCACTGGCGGCGGTGACGGCGCGCTGGCTCTTCGACGAGTGAGCGGATCAGTCCGCCCGCATCTCGACGTTGCAGGCGCAATCACTCTTGAAGGTGCTGCAGTGGCCTTCGTATAGCGAGTCGATCACGGCGGCATGGCTTTTGGTGATGGCCGCACGCCGGAGCTTGAGCGTGCTGGTGACGAGTCCGTTGGCGAGCGTGAACGCCGGCACCAGCGCCACGCGCACGAGCTGGTGGCTGTGCGGCAGGTCGGCCAGCTGAGCGCGACAGCGTTGCAGCAGGGCGCGCTCCAGATTCGCCGCACTCTCGCCATCATCGGCGTTGTAGGCCACGAAGCGCTTCAGTGCCTCCAACTGCGCGGGCTCGGCCACCAGCAGCGCCACCAGGTAGGGCCGTGACTCGCCCAGCACCAGCGCCTGCTCAAACAGGGGCTCGCCCGTCAGGCGGGACTCGATTTCGGCCGGGCAGGCTTTCACCCCCGTGCTCATCACCAGCACATCCTTGAGCCGGCCGGTGAGCACCAGCTCGTCAACCGTGAGCCGCGAGGCCTTGTCGCCCGTGTGCAGCCAGCCGTTTTCATCCAGCACCCGCGCGGTGGCCTCGGGGTTGCCCCAGTAGCCCTGCATCAGCGCGGGACTGCGCACCATCAGCTCGCCATCGGGGCCGACGCGCGTTTCGACGTTGTCCAGCACCTGTCCGGCGGAATCCGCATCGCCCTGCTCGTCCAGCCGATTGACGCTGACCACGGGGCCGGCCTCGGTGAGCCCATATCCCTGTACCAGCGGCACGCCGAGCGCAGTGAAGGCCCGGGCAATCTCGGGCGACAGCGGCGCGCCGCCGCTGACCGCCATGCGCAGTCGGCCGCCAAAGCGCTGCTGCACCGCCGTGACCAGCCGCCCGGTCAGCCGGCGCGAGAACCGCCGCGTGGTGTCGCTCACCGCCAGGTGGAACAGCGCGCGGTGGTGCAGCGGGCCGTCTTCCAGCGTCTGGGCGATCTTGGCGTAAAGCCGTTCGTAGACCCGCGGCACGGCCAGCAGGGCGGTGGGGCGGATGTGCAGCAGGTCTTCGGCCAGGTTTTCGGCACCGCGCGAGAATGCCGTCTCGGCCCCCACCAGCACGGCGTGATACCAGCCTGCGACGCGCTCGAAGGAGTGGGAGAGCGGCAGCAGCGAAAGCTTCACCACATCCGACCCGCTGCCAAATGCCCGCTCGCAGGCGAACACATTGGCGAGAAAAGCACCGTGGCTCATCATCGCGCCCTTAGCGCGGCCCGTGGTGCCGCTGGTATAGACCAGGCTCGCGAGGTCGGTGGCGGCCGGCATGGCACGGGCCGGTTCAGGGCTTGCCGCCGCGAGGAAATCCTCCAGCGACCGCACTCGCGCATTGTCCGCCGCCGCGACACCGCCGGTCAGCACCACCTGCCGCAGCGCCGGCAAGGGGTCTTCGGCCGCAATGGCCGACCACTGTGCGCCGTCGCGAAAGAAGGCCACCGCAGCGCCGGAATCAGCCAGCACATGCGCCGCGCTGCGCGGCGTATCGGCCAGATAGATGCCGACGCTGACCAGACCGAGCCGATGGATGGCCTGCTCGGTGGCAAGCCACTGCGGGCCGTTGTCCAGCATCAGCGCCACGCGCGAACCCGCCGGCAGTTGCAGCGGTGCCAGCGCGTTGGCGATGGCCTGCACCCGGGCGTCCAGCGCCGACCAGCTCAGACTCTGCCACTGGTGAGCGTCGCGATCGAACCAGCGGCAGGCGACGGCTCCGGGGCTGCGCAGCACCCGGGCATCGAACAGCGCACCCAGGCTTTGCACCTCACGCTCGGCGATGGCGGAGAAATGTGGCGGCAGGCTTTCGCGTTCGATGGCCATGAGCGGAGTCCTCTAAGCCTGTAACCAGTGCTGGCGACGCAGGGCCGCCTCAGGGCTGGGGGCGTCGATCAGCGTGAGCGTCCAGGTATCGGCTGGGGCAGCCGCTGGCACCACCAGGGCGCGCAGCAGTTCATCGCTGCGGAACCAGAGCAGTTCCACCGGGTTGCCCGGCGTGAGCGCCTGCAGGCGGCGCGCCAGATTGCCGGCCGAGACGCTGAAACCGTCGAGCGCCACCAGCACATCGCCCGCAGCAAGCCCGACGGCCTGCGCGGGCGAGCCGCGGAGGACGTGGGCGACGCTGCCATCGGCCTTGAGCTTGCAGCCCAGGGTGCAGCGCACGGGGGTGCCATGACTGCGGCCGCCGCCATCGCTGTCGCTGAAGGCGACGCGGCGCTCGGCCAGCACGCCGAAGTCCGCCAGCGTCTCGGCCAGCGGCAGCTCGCCGGTGCCGCGCAGGGCGGCATCGAAGAAACCGTTGAGATCGAGGCCCGACAACTCGGCGGCGAGGCTTTCCAGCGCGCCTTCTGGCGCCGGCTGGTCGATGCGACCGTAGCGCTGCCAGAGCGCGCGCATCACCTCGTCGAGCGAGGTGGTGCTGTCGCGGCGCAGCTTGAGGTCAAGGCAGAGCGCGACCAGCGCGCCCTTGACGTAGTAGTTGGTACTGGCGTTGGGACTGTTCTCGTCCGGCTGGTAGTACTTGATCCACGTCTCGAAGCTGGCATCGGCCAGCGTATGAATGTGACGTGCAGGCGTACGTTCGAGCCGTGTTGCAGCCTCTGCCACCAGATCGAGATAGCTCGCGGCGTCGATCAGCCCCGCGCGACGCAGAAAGAGATCGTCGTAGTAGCTGGTGACGCCCTCGTAATGCCAGAGGTCGCGCGAGTAGGCCGCCCCCTGCAGATCGCTCTCGGCAAAGGCCTGCGACGTGATGCGCTTGACGTTCCACAGATGAAAATACTCGTGGCTGCACAGGCCGAGAAACGTCCGGTATTCCTTGCTGAGGCCGCTGCTGCCGGGGCGCGGCAGGTCGTTGCGGCTGCACACCAGGGCAGTGGACTCGCGATGCTCCAGCCCGCCATAGCTGCTCGCGGTCACGTTCGTGAGAAACCAGTAGCGCGGCATGGCGGGCTCGTCGCCGAAAAAGGCGCGCTGGGCACTGCAGATGGCGGTGAGGTCTTGCGCCAGCCGGCCATGATCGACATCGACCCGGCCGGAGAGCGTCAGGGTGTGCGGTATGCCCCCTGCAACGAAGTCCACGCGCTGGAACGCCGCCATTTCCACCGGTGAGTCGATCAGCGTCTCGTAATCGGCGGCGCGGTAGCGGCCAAAACCGGCGGCGTCGGTATCGACCGCCACCAAGGATGTAGCCACCTGCCAGTACTGCGCCGCTTCGACGGTCGGCCTTTCGAGATGCAGCACAAAGGCCTGGTGCTCGAACCCGACCGGGCAATACACCAGCGAGCTGGCGTTGAAAAATCCGCGCCGGGTGTCGATGTACGCCTTGCGCACCGATTCGTCGAGCGCATGCACGCCATAGCGCAGCGTCAGCGGGCCGGCCGCTGCCCGCACCCTGAAGCTGGACTTGTCCAGCCGCTCGATGGGCAGTGCTGCGCCATCCCGTTCGGCCACCAGGCCAAAAACATGCTTGGCGAAATCCCGCACCAGATAGCTGCCGCGAATCCAGGTGGGCAGGCGGAACACGCAGTCCGGGGGCGCATCCAGCGTGAGCCGGACCTGGAACTGGTGGGTCAGCGGATCAGGCGAGACGACGACCTGAACGGCGGGGTGGGATGCGTCCAATGAAGGAGAGGCCTGCCGGGAGGGACGCGGATTCTAGTCCCGCACCGGCGGGGCTGCCAAAAGTGGGGGCCGCCTCCTGATGAAGGGTCTGTAACAAAACCTTCGCCGGACCTTCACAAGGCCTGACTAGGCTCCGTCAGCCCCATTTCAAGCCCCAACCCTCCATCAAGGAAGAATCATGTCCGATGACCTCCACGACGTCGAAAACGTCGACCACGGTGACGTTCTTAACTCCCCCAACTACTTCGGCAATGTGCTGAACCAGGCCCTGAACCGCCGCGAGGTCATGCGTGGCGGTCTTTCGGCCGCCATCACGGCGACGTTTGCCGGCACCACGCTGGCCGCCTGCAACAGCGACGGCGTCAATCTCGCCCCGGTCGTGGGTGCCAAGAGCATCGCCCGCAGCCTGGCCGACAAGGTTTCTCTCTCGGAGGACTACAGCGCCTCGGTGCTGTTCGCCACCGGCGATCTGCTCAACGGCGCGGGCGGCGACAAGGCCCTGGAGGCCATCACCGGCGACGAGATGGCCACCCGTTCGGGCGACCACCACGACGGCATGTACTACTACGGCCTCAACGCCGCCGGTGCGCTCGACCGCAACGGCAGCGCGCGCGGCATCCTGGCCATCAACTTCGAGAACATCAACCAGCAGTTCCTGCACGCCAACGGCCCCACGTCCAAGTCCGAAGCGCCGGATTCGACCAAGCCGGACGTGAAGATCACCTACCGCTCGGTGCCGGACGAGGTGGTCAAAGAGATCAACGCCCACGGCGTGGGCTTGGTGGAGATCGCCAAGAACGCGAGCGGCAAGTTCGCGGTGGTGAACGGCTCCACGATTTCGCGCCGCATCACGCCCGAGACGGAAATGAAGCTGGCGGGCCCGGTCGCCGGCAGCAAGTGGGTGAAGACCAAGTATTCGCCGGACGGCACCAAGAGCCGCGGCACGCTCAACAACTGCGCCTATGGCTACACGCCCTGGGGCACCTACCTCACCTGCGAGGAAAACTGGGCCGGTTATTTCGACAACGCCAGCACCGCCACACCGCCGGTGGAGTCCTCGCGCTACGGCATCGTCAAGAGCCAGGGCGGCAGCTACCGCTGGGCCAGCGCCAGCACCACGCTGGCGGGCATCGGCGCCGATGACCGCTTCGCCCGCTGGGAGCTCAACCCCAAGGGTGCTGACGCCACGGCCGATTACCGCAACGAAGCCAACACCTTCGGCTGGGTCGTGGAGATCGACCCGGTCAATGCCGCCACCACGCCGGTGAAGCGCACCACCTTCGGCCGCATGGCCCACGAGTGCGCCTATCCCTCCATCATCACCCCCGGCAAGAAGTTCGCCTTCTACCAGGGTGACGATTCGCGCTTTGAATACATGTACAAGTTTGTGCCCACCCAGGCCTGGGATGCGGCCGATGCCACGCGCGGCTTCGCGGCTGGCGACAAGTATCTGAACGACGGCACCCTGTTCGTGGCCAAGTTCGACCCCGCCGGCGGCTCGACCGGCACCTGGATTCCGCTGGTGTTCGGCCAGAACGGCCTCACCGCCGCCAATGGCTTTGCCGACCAGGCCGAAGTGCTGGTGAAAACCCGCAGCGCTGCTGACACCGTGGGTGCGACCAAGATGGACCGCCCCGAATGGTGCACGGTGGATCACAAGACCGGCGACGTGTTCGTGGCCCTGACCAACAACACCAACCGTGGCGTGGGCACCAACCCCGGTGTGGATGCCGTGAACCCGCGCGTCAATAACGCCTTCGGTTCGATCCTGCGCATCCGCGAAACCGGCAGCGACCCGGCCGCGACCAGTTTCAGCTGGACGATCTCGGTGTTCGGCGCGCCCGCCACCAACGCCGTCAACAATGTCTCCCAGCTCACCGCCGAGAACGACTTTGCCTCGCCGGATGGTCTCTGGGCCGATCAGAACGGTCTCCTGTGGATCCAGACCGACAACCCGCACGCCAACGAGATGGGCCTGCTCTGCAACAACCAGATGCTGGTCACGATCCCCCCGGCCGACATGAATACGCCGCCGGTGATCAAGCGATTCCTGGTGGGGCCCTCGCAGTGCGAGCTGACCGGTATCGACATCACGCCGGATGGCAAGACGATGTTCGTCAACATCCAGCACCCGGGCGAAGAGACGACGGTGGCCAACCTTGCCGATCCCGGCAAGTACACCAGCAACTGGCCATACGACCGTGCAGATGCCACCAAGACCGGCAGCAAGACCGCGCGCCCGCGCTCGGCCACGCTGGTGGTCACCCGCAAGGATGGCGGCACCATCGGTACCTGAGACAACACCCCACTGCACCCGAGGCCCGCGCAAGCGGGCCTTTTTCATGCGCCCGGTCGGCGCAGAAACCAGGCCTCGAACATGCCGCCAAAGCTCTGTGGCTGTGCGGCCTCGAAAGCATGCCACTGCGCCACCGTGAGTTGCTCCGCCGGCCGACCAAACTGCCGGGATGCGGCTTCGGCCACCGCCGGTGGCGCTTGCAAGGCCAGCCAGTCTAAGCCGGCTGCGCGCGCCTCGGCCACCATCTCCGGCAAGTCGTAGACGCGCTCGCGGGCGTTCAGCAGCAGATCGCGGCAGCCGCTCCAGGAGTAGAAATCTACCGAATGGGCGATGGCCGGTGGCAGCGGACCGTAGGCGCCAGACAGCAAGGCGGAGCGCAGCGCCCGCACGTCCACCTGGGATGGTACCCGTCCGCCGGCCAGCAGCCGCTCGCGCAGGGCGGTGACCGGGGCACGGGCGCGTCGGCTGTAGACCGCCACGTGCAGCAGGCCACCCACTTGGGTGCGGGCCGCCAGCGCACGCCAGCCGGCAGCGGGGTCGAGCAGGTGATGCAGCACGCCGATGCACTCCACCACCGCAAAGCGTGTGCCGCCAGCATCAAAGTCGACGAGATCTGCGCAATGCCAGGCTGAAACCGGCAGCCCGGCCGCCTCGCACTGGCGCTGCGCATAGGCGAGGCTGCGGCGCGAAAGATCCAGCGCCGTCAGCCGGGCACTAGGATAGGTGTCGTGCGCGACGAACAGCTGCTGTCCGGTGCCGCAGCCCGCGATCAGAACCGCCGGCTGGCGCAGGCTGGCAATCTTGCGGGCCACCGCGGGCGGCAGCGTCACGGCAAGGCCCAGCGGCTCCCGCTGCCAGCGGGGATAGGGTGCGGCTTCGTAGTGCGCCGCCACGGCTGCATCCCGCGCCGCTGGTGCGGGCCATGCGCTGGCGAGGGTGGCTTCTTGCAGCGGCTCGTGCAGCAGCCGGCGTACCACGTCGCTATCCGGCCACTGCGCTCTGTGCACGGCCCAGGCCTCGGGGTCGAGTGCGGTCACCAGCGCCGCGAGCGCGATGGCGACCGCGCTGGAGGCCTGGCCGCTGTGGGCGGCCGCCATCCACGGTGCATGTAGCCCGGCTCCTGCGGGCTCGGTGGCCGGTAGCGCGACCCGCTCGCTCAGCCAGGCCCAGAGCGCCAGCGTCTCCGTGAGCTGGGGCGTCGGCGTGTGCAATCCAGCCGAAATGGCTGCCCGCACCAGCGCCTGCAGCAGCCGCTCCCACTGCGGATCCGGGACCACGGTACTGCGCAGCAGGGCGTGGAACAGGGCATCGTTTTCAAGCTGCTGCGGGAGGTCTGCCGGCACGGTGCCTTGCAGGGCAGCGGCGATGGAGGTGTCGCGGGCGAGGTAGCCCGCGATGGGCAGTGCGAGATCCGCCGGGCGCGCCCACACCTCTTGGAGCGCGCGGCACCACACGGCATCCACCTCGGCGTGTCGCTGCCGTGGCGCGTAGCGGTGCAGAAATCCCAGCAGCGCGGTGGTGCCCGCGTTGGGCCTCGGGGCGAGCTCGGGGGCGGCGAGCAGGACGTCGTAAGCCTCGCCGATGCGGCCTGCATGCTCGGCCGCGCGGGCGCGTGCCAGGGCTTGGGCAAGCGCAGCGGTCATCGGCGGGCCAAACAAAAAACGGTCATGCGGCGAGCTTATCGCTGCCGCATGACCGCCAGATCGCCAGTGATGCGACTAGAAGTGCGCTTCGGCCGTCACGCCCACGCCACGACCGCGACCATCGATGCCGCTGCCGTGCTCGCGGTAGCTTTTATCCAGCAGGTTCTCGCCGAACAGTTGCAGCTTGTAGGTGTCGTTGGGCGTCCAGCCCGCGCGCAGGTTCACCACCGCAAAGCCTGCGGTACCGCCCTGGGCGATGCGGTTGTCGGCCTTGTCGACGCTGTCGAGACGATCCTGGGTGCCATTCATCCACACCGAGGGTTCGATGACGATGGCGGGCTTGAGCTTCCACTCCAGTCCCAGCACGCCGTTGAGCGGCGGCACGCGGTTGCCGGGCTCGGTGAGGCCGTTCACGGTCTTCTCGGCGCGCACGTAGTTGAGCGTGCCGTAGATGGTGAGATCAGCATTCAGGCGGTGCCGCAGTGCGCCCTCGAAGCCGTAGTACTCGGCTTTCTGGATATTGCGGTTCTGCGAGCAGTCGTTGCTCTCGCCGGTCGCCGGGCACTCGCCGGTGCCGCGCGGCACGGCGTTGCTGATGAGGTCGATACGGTCGTCGTACTTCGAGTAGAACACCACCGCCTCGCCGTGCCAGTCGCGGCTCTGCCACTTGAAACCGGTGTCGAGGCTGTTGATGGTCTCGGGCTTCAGGTCCGGGTTGCCCACCACGTAGCGGTTGTTGCTGCGGCTGCCGACGGCGGCGAGGTCGTTGACGTTGGGCGCGCGGTAGCCGCGACCCGCGTTCAGCGTGTAGGCCAGCTGCGGCGCCAGGGCATAGCGCAGGCCGGCCTGTGCCGAGTAGTCGGTGCTCCTCGCCTCGAAGCCGGTGGTGCGATCCGACTCGGGCGCGACCGGCAGCGTGGTGTCGGTGCGGTTGCCGCGCACCCCCACATCCAGCAGCAGGCGGTCGGTGGCCCTGAAGGCATCGGCCAGATACACGCCGTAGTTGTCGCTCTCGGCCCCGTTGGGGAAGCGGCTCTTGAAGGCGAGATTGCCCGCGCTGCTGGGCGTGAACGCGCCACCGTTGTTCTGCCGCAGGATGCTGCTGTCGACATGGTCCTGATACAGCTCCACGCCGTAGCTCAGGCGGTGTGCGCCGGTGGTGCTGACCAAGGCGGCGGTGAAGCCATCGAGTGTCGAGCGGTTTTCTTCCAGCTGCACGCGGACGGTGCTGGCGTTGGGCTTGAAGCGATCGTAGCGATTGTCTTCCACCACCTGGCGGCCGAGGTGCAGTTCGAGGCTATCGACGAAGGCCAGCGGTGCGGTGTAGCGATAGCGCAGGTGAAAGAACTCGCGGCTGTTGTAGTAGTCGGACTCGAAGCGCGCCGGGTTCTCGCTCGCCACGATGGGCCGGGAGCCCGGCACCACCTCGTTGTAACGGGGGAAGCCGGAGGGCACGTCGTAGCGCTGGTAGCTCAGCGTGAACTCGTGGGCCAGGGCCGGCGTGTAGATGGCCTTCACGTCGTAGCTGCGGGCGGTGTATTCAGCCGGGCCTGCGCGCTTCGAGTCGAAATTGATGTTGCCGTTGCCGTCTGCGAACTGCGCGCGGCCGCCCACATCGCGGTTGCCGTAACTGGCCGTGGTGATGCCGCCCGCGACCGACAGCGTCTTGTTGCCGATGGCGTGCGAGATGCGGCCCACCTTGGCGAGATCAGCGGTGGCGTAGCGGCCGATGACGTGGGTGCGGTAGTCCGGCGTGTCGCTGGTAAAGCGCTCTTCAGGTGTGGTGATCTGCACCACACCGCCCATCGCGTCGCTGCCGTAGAGCGTGGCATAGGGGCCACGCAGCACTTCGAGCTGGCTGATGTTGTAGGGGTCGATCAGCGCGATGTACTGCGAGGGTGCCGTGCGGAAGAAGGCGTTGTTGAGGCGAAAGCCATCCACGAGATGCAGGACCTCGGAGCCCTTGAGGCCGCGCACGATCGCCATGCCCTGCCCGGCGCCGGTCTGCTGAAAGAACACACCCGGCTGGCCGCGCAGCAGTTCGGCCATGACCTGCGGGGATTTGTCGCTGATGTCTTCGGCCGTCAGCACCGTCACCGGCTGCGGCACCGCAAAGCTGGGTTCGGCCACGCGGCTGGCAGTCACCTGCACGGGGTCGAGTACCGGCGTGGAATCGGCAAACACGGGAACACACAACGCAGCCGCCGCGAGGGCGACCGAAGTACGGACGAGCAACATGGATGGACAGCTCCCTGGAAGATCGCGGTTGCGATACGAACCGCTTGTCATTCCACCGTAAACAAGCCCTCGTCAATACCTTGTCAAATTTCCGGATGGTTATTGGGTAAATTCAGCTGACCCCAATCGGAGCGCGCGCAGATGCCGCGCACTTTTTTCTCACGCTGCGTGCCGGAAACCTGCGGCATCGCAAACGCAAGACGCTACGCTTGCCACATGAATACTCCCGCCGAAAAAACCTCGCTCTCGCTGCGCGCCCTGCTGATGCGCAGCTTTGTCCACGCCGTGATGCGCCCGACGCTGGCCATGCCCATCGGCCCGGCGGCGCGCGCCAAGCTCGAACAGCTGGCCAAGCTGCTGTGGATGGCGCGCGGCACCAAGGTGACGCAGGGGCAGCTCGGCGGCGTGCCGGTGGAATGGGTGGCCAACCCGGTGGCTGGCGCGCGCGGCTTTGTGTTGTATCTGCATGGCGGCGCCTATGTGACGGGTTCGCCGCGCACGCATCGCGGCCTCACCTCGCGGCTGGCGCGCGACGCCAGGGTTTGCGTGGCCGTGCCGGACTACCGCCTCGCGCCGGAGCATCCTCATCCGGCGGCCGTGGACGACGCCCTCGCCGCCTACAAGGGCCTGCTGGCGCAGGATATTCCGCCGCACAAGATCGTCATCGCCGGCGATTCCGCCGGCGGCGGCCTGAGCCTGGCGCTGGCGCTGCGCCTGAAGGCCGAACCGCTGCCGCAACCGGCCGGTATCGTGCTGCTGTCGCCCTTCACCGATGCGGCGCTCGACAGCGCCTCGATGCAGTCGCCGACGCAAAAGGAGTGGCTGCTGACCAAGCCGCTGATGTTCGCGGCGGTGAAGGACTACGCCGCTGGACAGGACCTGCGCACGCCCACGATCTCGCCGCTGTTTGCCAATCTCACCGGCCTGCCGCCGATCTTCATCCAGGTGGGCACCGACGAGGTGCTGCTGGATGACTCCACGCGCCTCGCACAGGCCGCCACCAAACAGGGCGTGCCGGTGACGCTGCAGATCTGGCCGCGCCTGTGGCATGTCTGGCAGTTGCATGGCGGCCAGATGCCGGAGGCCGACCGCGCCATCAGCGCCATCGCCGGTTTCGTCCACGGGCGGCTGACCGGCAAGCTCTGAACAGGGGCGGGCCTGCGGGCTATGCTCCCGCTCAAATTTCTGCGGGTCACGCCATGAGCAATCCCACTCTCGTCAACTTCGATGCCTCGCCGTTTTTCGGCGGTGGCGTGCCCAACAAGATCGGCAAGTACGAGATTGCCGGACTGCTCGGCAAGGGCGCGAGCGGGCTGGTCTACAAGGGCTTCGATCCTTTTGTGCGCCGCGACGTGGCCGTGAAGATCGCCCTGCAACTGAGCGAGGAGCCGCGCCACCTCGGCGGCAAGGACTCGCCAGTCAGCAGCTTTTTCACCGAGGCGCGCGCCGCCGGCATGCTCAACCACCCCAATGTCGTCGCCCTCTACGACGCCGGCATGGAGGTGGACCTCTGCTACATCGTGATGGAGTACGTCGACGGCGACACCCTGCTGCCCTGGTGCCGCAAGGGCGGGCCGAGAATGCCCCTGGACAAGGCGCTGGACGTGATCTGCAAATGCGCCAAGGGTCTGGACTACTCGCACAGCAAGGGCGTGCTGCACCGGGACATCAAGCCCAGCAACATCATGATCACCTCGGACGGCGTGCCGAAGATCATGGATTTCTCGATTGCCGAGATCAACGAGCGGCGCACCGAGGACGGCATGAACGCCGTCGGCTCGCCGCTTTACATGTCGCCGGAACAGGTGTCGCGCCTGCCACTCGGCCCCACCTCCGATCTCTATGCGCTGGGGGCGGTGATGTACCAACTGCTCACCGGCGAGACGCCGTTCTTCTCGCCGCATCTGCCGGGCCTGTTCGCAGCCATCCGTAACCAGCCGGCGCCGGCGCTGGAAACCAAGCGGCCGGATATCCCGCGCGATGTGGGCCAGATCGTTGCGCGCCTGCTGGCCAAGAAGCCGGCGGACCGCTACCAGTCCGGCAAGGACCTGGCGAGCGATCTCACTCGCGAACTGGAGCGCATGCGCCAGAGCGACGCCCAGACCAGCCGCCGCGAAAACCGCGACTCGCTGCGCGGCCTGTCGTTCTTCAATGCCTTCAGCGAAACCGAGATCGACGAGGTGCTGTCGGCCTGCCAGCTGAAAACCTATCTGCCGGGGCGGCTGATCGTTGAAGAAGGGGAGATGGACAACGCCTTCTACATCCTGGCCATGGGCCAGGCCATCGTGAAGAAGAACGACAAGCCCATCCATGTGCTCAGCAAGGGCGATTGCTTTGGCGAGATCGGCCTCTTGAGCAACGTCAAGCGCACCGCCTCGGTGGTGGCGGCAACCCAGGTGCTCACGCTCAAGATCAACGCCTCGCTGCTGGATGGCCTCGCCACCGACAGCCAGCTGCGCTTCTACAAAACCTTTACCCAGACGCTGATCTACCGCCTCACGGTGACGAGCGCGCGGCTCTCGGCTGCCACGTTCAGCCCGCCGGGCCCGGCCCCGGTGTAGAGAAGAATCTCCACCGCGGTCGCCGCCTCATGAGTCAGGCCTAGACTCGTCGCTCTGCAAAAAAGCACGCCAGCGGTCATTCAGGTGCGCGGAGACACACTCAAAGGGGTCTTCCAGCAGGAGCTTCACATGGGTTCGTGGATTTTCGATCTGGCGATGGTCGCGGTGGCCGTAGCCTTCATGCTGTTCGTGGTCTTCAAGCTGCTGTTTTCCGCCAAGGAAGCCTCGCGTCAGGAGGCCGTTGCCAAGCTGCGCCCAGCTTTCGAGCGCCGGGAGCCGGAACGCAGCGAACGCCGCCGGCGTCGGCAGCAGCCCCCCAATGGCGTCGAGCGTCGCGTCAGCCAGCGTCGCTAGTTCGCGAATCAGCCCGCGGCCGCGGGCCACAGCCATGCCGCGCCGCGTACGCCGCTGCTGTCACCGTGCTGCGCGGGCACCAATCGGGTCACGATGTCCTTGCTGAACACCCACTGGCCCCATTGCTGCGGCACCTGGGTGTAGAGACGGGTGAGCTTCGAGAGGCCGCCACCCAGCACGATCACGTCGGGATCAAGGATGTTGATGACCACGGCCAGGGCCCGCGCGAGGCGATGTTCGTAGCGCTGCAGGCTGTGCTCGGCCGCGGCCTCGCCGGCCGCGGCGGCCGCCACGATCTCGAAACCACTGCGCTGCAGGCCGGTTTCGCGCGCGTGTGCGGCGGCGAGACCGGGGCCGGAGAGATATGCCTCCAGCGAACCGAACTGCCCGTCCCAGTGCCGGGGCCCCGGCACTTCGTCCCAGTCGGTACGCGGCCAGGGCAAGGGATTGTGGCCCCACTCCCCGGCGATGCCGTTGGGGCCCTGCCGAAGCTGACCGTTGATCACCACACCGCCCCCCACGCCGGTGCCGAGAATCACCGCGAAGACGCAGGTGGCACCGGCCGCTGCGCCGTCGGTGGCCTCCGAGACCGCGAGGCAATCCGCGTCGTTGGCCATGCGCACGCTACGACCCAGCGCGCGTTCGATGTCGGCCTTGAGCGGCTGGCCGTTGAGGCAGAGGGAATTGGCGTTCTTCATCAGGCCCGTGGCGGGAATCACCGCGCCAGGATGGCCGATACCCACTGGCAGCTCGCGCTGCCCGGCCTCGGTCTCCATGCGCCGCACCAGCTCGGCAATGGTCGCGACCTGCCCCTGGTAGTCCTCGTGCGGGGTCGGCAGCCGCTCGCGCGCGAGGATGCGCGAGTCGGTATCCATCAGGATCGCCTCGGTCTTGGTGCCGCCGAGGTCAATGCCAATACGGAGCGCAGCGCGCGATTCAGCAGCCATGTCGGAGATCGGGATACAGTGGATTCAGGCGCACGCAGATTAGACTGATCGCTGGAAGAGAAAAACTCACGGGGAGCGGCATGCCCGAAACAGAAAGCGATCACCCCATCACCACGATGTCCGAGCCCGAGCTGCAAGGCGGCCTCAACCGGCTGCGCTTTGCGCCAGCACTCGAACCCGAGTTCCGCAAGGCCTACGAGCGGCACAGTCTGGGCTCCCGCTTGTCCTTGCTGGTCATCTCCATCCTGGCCGTGGCGCTCACCCCCGTTTACGACTGGTGGTTCCTGTCGCCGCCGGCGGCTTTCGTGCCCATCAGCCGGATGATCCAGTTCGGCATCCAGGTTCCCAGCCTGCTGATCAGTCTCGCCTGCTGCCATCCGCGCCTGCGGCGGTTTCTGCCAGCGGCCTTGATCCTGAGCACGCTCGGCGTTTCGGGGGGTCTGTTTGCACAACGGTTGATTGGTGCCAATTTCGACTACGTGGTGCCGTTCGACTTTGTCGCCATCACCATCGCCGGCGTCTACACCATGGGGCGGCTGCGCTTTGCGCTGTTCTTCCCCTGGGCCCTGCTGATCGTGATCGGCGCCAGTGCCGCCGAAATCAGCCGCTTCGGTGCCGTGAGCGGATCGTTTTACAACGCACTGTCACTGACCATCCTGTTCGCCATGCTGTCGACCGGCGGCTATTTGCTGGAGCGCACGGCGCGCGAGAACTGGTTCCGACGCCGCCAGCTGGCCATGCTGGCGCTGCATGATCCGCTCACCGGTCTGCCCAATCGTCGTCATTTCGACAACACCCTCGTGCAGATGGTGCGTGCCGCCGCGCGCGAACGTGGCAACGTGGCTCTGATGGTGCTCGACATCGATGACTTCAAGTCCTACAACGACCGCTACGGTCATCCCGCCGGCGATGCCTGCCTGCGTCGCATCGGCCAGTTTCTGGCGACGCGCATGCGCCGGCCACATGACTTTGCGGCGCGCATCGGTGGCGAGGAGTTCGTGGCGATCTGGAGCAACGCCAATCCCGAGGACGCCCGGCGTCTGGCCGAGAGCCTGCGCAAGGGCATTGCCGAATTGGGCATCGCGCATGAGTCGCGAGGCCCTGGCGGCGTGGTGACCGCCTCGGGCGGATTCGTCGAAGTCTGTGCACCCCACCCGGTCGAAGCTGCGCACGACATTGCCAAGCTGCTGATGCGGCGCGCCGACGACCTGCTCTACAAGGCCAAGGGCGCTGGCCGCGACCAGCTCATCGTCGAAGCCTGATCCGACGTGGATTCCAGCTCATCCGTGCTCCCGGTGGCGGCGCTGCCCAATGGCGCCCTGCATCGCCTGCTCACGCCCTATGGGCTGGAACTGCGCGCGGTGTCACCGGATGAGCCAATCCCCGGCAGCTACTGGGGTGAGTCAGAGGCCGGACTGATCGGCAACCGGCTTTATCTGCGCGCCGATACGCCGGTGCATTCGGCGCTGCACGAGGCCTGCCACTGGCTGCTGGCTGATGCAGAACGGCGCGCGACCCTGCACACCGATGCCGGCGGCACCGACACCGAGGAGAACGCAGTCTGCTATCTGCAATGCCTGCTCGCCGAAGGGCTCGGCGGGTACTCGCAGGCGCGCTGCTTTGCCGACATGGATGCCTGGGGATACAGCTTCATCCTCGGCAGCGCGGCGGCCTGGTTTGCCCGGGATAGCGAGGACGCGCAGCGGCTGCTGGACGCGCGCGGCTGGCTGGAGCAGCTCAGACCCGCGTGATGGTGACGCTCACTTCCATCCCGAGGTAATCCCCCACCAGGCCGTCGAAATCTCCGCTGAGGGGTGACACCTGAGAGGGATCGCGGGCAAAGGCGACCGGGATAAGATTGCGGCCGGCGACGAGCGCATTGGTCGGGTCGTAGGCCACCCAGCCGGCACCCGGCAAATAGACATCGCACCAGGCGTGCGTTTCGCCACCGCCCAGCAATTCGCCCGCCTCGTTGCCGGCAGCCTCGTCGTAGAGATAGCCGGAGACAAAGCGCGCGGCGATGCCGACACTGCGCAGCGCTTCCATCATCAGCAGGGCGTAGTCACGGCAAGACCCGGCACGGTTCGCCAGCGTGACCGTGGGTGCCCAGGTGCCGTGTTCGTCGCGGCGCTGGTAGGTAAACGACTGCGGTATGGCGTGCACCATGGCATTCAGCACCTCCAGCGTGAGGCCCTGATGCTCGTCGATGAAACCCTGCATCCAGGCCGCCACCGCGCCTTCCGGGTCGTCGTAGTGGCGACGCAGATACGGCGCGAGGTCGAGCGCATCGGCTTCGGTGTAGGTGAATGGCAAGGTCACCGCGTCGTCGTCCACCAGCAGCTGCTGCGGGTCGCCCGGATAGTGTTCGGCGCGAAAGGTGGACTCGACCATCAAGGTATCCGCACGCTCCTCAAAGGTGAGCCGCAGCACCGAGTTGCCGAACACATCGTGCAGCCAGCGCAGCTGCGCCGGCGGGCTGATGGTGAGGCCGGTATCGAGCAGACTCAGCTCATGGCTGCTGCGCGGGCGCGACACCAGCCGGTGCTCCAGAAACTGCACCGGGTTGGCGTAGCGGTACTGAGTGCGATGGCAGACATCGAGCGTGATCATGCGGCGTCAAGGCGGCGCTGGAGGGGAGGCATGATGCACCGCCAAGCTGAATGAACGCGAAAGGCGTCATCCGCTACCCTTCGCGCATGAACACCTCGCCTGCGCTCAACATCCTGGGTGGCCCGCTGCTGCCCTGCTCCTTCGCACCGCTCACCGGCTTTTTCCGGGACGGCTGCTGCAAGACCGATGAGCAGGACCACGGTCGCCACCTGGTTTGCGCGCAGGTCACGGCGGAGTTTCTGGCGTTCAGCCGTGGTCGCGGCAACGACCTGAGCACACCGCGCGCGGAGTATCTGTTTCCGGGCCTCAAGCCCGGCGATTTCTGGTGCCTTTGCGCCCTGCGCTGGAGCGAGGCGCTGGAAGCCGGCATTGCGCCGCCAGTGAAGCTCGCCGCCACGCACGCGGCTGTCACCCGCTACGTCTCCAGAAGCGCGCTGCTGCGGCACGCGCTCGATGCCCCGGCCGGGGACGCCGCGCCATGACCCTGACCGAAGCCATCCGCGCAGCCGCCGAGCAGGGGTGCGAGCTGGAAAAAGTGCCGGGTGCGCCGCGCTACGTGATCCGCGCCATCGGCTACGACGCGGACCCATACGAGATTGGCGAACACGCACTGCTGGACATCAGCCGGGAGACTTTTCTCAGCGAATGGATACCGCCCCGCCTTTGAGTGGGGCCGCCGCGGCGGCTATTTGGCCTTGGCCTGATTCGCAACCGCTTCGGCCGCCTTCTTCGCGGCTTCGGGGTCACCCAGGTAGCGGTGGCGCTTCACCTTGAGATCGGCATCCAGCTCGAACAGCAGCGGGATGGCGGTGGGGATGTTGACCTCCAGGATCTCCGACTCGGCGACCTGGTTCAGATACTTGTAGAGCGCGCGCAGGGAATTGCCGTGGGCGGTGACGAGTACCGTCTGGCCGCTCTTCAACTGCGGCGCAATGTGATCGTGCCAATACGGCAGCACGCGCACCAGGGTGGTGGCGAGCGACTCGGTGCCCGGCAGGGCGGCAGCGTCGAGCTTGGCGTAGCGGGGATCGTTGGCGGGGTGGCCGGGGTCGGTGATGGCCATCTCTGGCGGCGGCACGTCGTAGCTGCGGCGCCAGACCTTGACCTGCGCCTCGCCATGCTTGGCCGTGGTTTCGGCCTTGTCGAGCCCCTGCAGCGCGCCATAGTGGCGCTCGTTCAGGCGCCAGCTCTTGTGGACGGGAATCCACATCTGATCCATCACATCCAGTGCGGTGTAGTTGGTGCGGATGGCGCGCTTGAGCACGCTGGTGTGGGCGCAGTCGAAATGCAGCCCCTCGGCCTTCATCAGCTCGCCGGCCTTCACGGCCTCCTGGCGGCCTGCCTCGGTGATGTCCACGTCCACCCAGCCGGTGAAGCGGTTGTCGAGATTCCACTGCGATTGGCCGTGGCGGAGGAGGACGAGCTTGTGGGTTGTCATTGGAGCTTGAGGCACCTGAGGGAGGGATGGACGAGTGCTGCAGTCGCCCATCCTCACCATCCGCGCGCTGCGGTCAAGGGCCTGGGCTCGCCGAACGCCGACGGCTCAGCGCGGTGACTCCGTCGCAGATGGCGGCGGCTCGGCCTTCAAGCCGCTTTTGCGCAGCACGAAATCCTTGGTGTAAGCCATCACGTCGGACTGGTTCTGCAGCAGCGTCGAGAGCGTGGCCACGATCCAGCTGTGGCTGAGCTTGGTGTAGAACACGGTCTCCACCACCCCGCCGGCGGCATTGACCTTGTGGGCGAGATTGCGGGAGTTGCGGGGGAATACGGCCAGGTCGTCCTCTCCGTGCATCAGCAACATCGGCGGATTTTTGCCGTCCACGTGGTTGATCGGCTGGGTGGATTCGTAGCGCTCCGGCGGCCCGAACATGTCCTTGATGTCGGCGTCGGTGAAGGGCAGAAAGTCGTACGGGCCGGCCAGGCCGATCATGCCCTTGAGCCAGGTGCGGGAGCCGCCGACCGCCTTCAGGTACGACTCGTCCGTGGCCAGCATGGCGGCGTTATAGGCCCCGGCGCTGTGCCCCATGACGAACAAACGATTGACGTCGCCGCCGTAGCGCACCGCGTTGTCATGCGCCCAGCGCACGGCCTTGGCGGAATCTTCGACAAAGGCCGGGAACTTCACGCTCGGATACAGACGATAGTCCGGCACCACCGCCACCATGCCCTGCTTGGCCAGCGCGGCACCGACAAACTCGTAGAGATCCTTGCTGCCCTCGCTCCAACGACCCCCATAGAAGAACACCACCACCGGCGCATTGACCGCACCCGTCGGGGTGTAGACGTCGGCTTTCAGCCCGGTAGCCTGGTCGAACACGAGGTTGCTGGCCCGGGTGTAGCCCGTGCCCGGCGTCAGGGTGTTCAGCAGCTTCTGGCCGCTGCAGGCGGGTAGCAGGCCGGTCACGAAAGACAGCAGGCTCAGTTTCAGGCTCATGTTCAGCCACCGGGTCAGGGTCACTTGGGGTCTCCAGATCGAATTCGTTCCGCATTACGCTCGCGGGCTTCACGCCGATGCCAGCGCATCCCGCCCCGAGCTTAAAAAAAAGCCCCTCGTTGCCGAGGGGCTTAAGCGGAACAGTCCAAACCGTCTGGGGAGACGGTGGGGATGAATGCCTTGGGGAGGGCGTCGAGACTGTTCCGAAGGGAGGTTGTAGTTTAGACCATAAATCCGGGTGTTAAAGCGTTTTGTCGCGCCGTTGGCGGGGTGGGCAGCGTCCGAACTGTTTTTGACTGGTGTATTTCGGCAGTACGGCACTGAACTGTTCGTGAACTAGATGAAATCCTGTCAAAACAGCCGAGTTGCCATACGGCCAAGATCTCAATAAGCCCTTGTTCGACCTCATGTTTTCAAGCTTTGGTGCGTGACCCCACATTCAGAACAAAATATCTGTCGATTTCATTCGATTTCATCGAATGTAGAGCGTTTTTCTCACTCAATTGATTGCAAAAGGCTTGTTCGCGCCAAGGACAACGCCATAGTGATTGGTCTTTCATTCTTTCAGCCCGTCGATCTCCACATGCTCTCCTTTCCGCCGTTTTCCACGCTCCAACCTGATGGCGCCCTGCAGGCCCTGGACTCTGCGCTGGCCGAAAACCGCCAGCTGCTCAACACCCTGCTGGCCCAGGACGCGCCGGACTGGCAAACCCTGATCGAACCGCTGGAGGCGATGAGCGACGCGATCAGCCAGAGCTGGGGACCGCTCTCTCACCTGTTCGCGGTCTGGAGCACGCCGGCATGGCGTGCCGCCTACAACAGCGCACTGCCGAAAGTGACGGAATACGGCGTGGAGGTTTCGCAAAATGAGGCACTGTTCCGCGCCTACGAGCGCATCGCAGCCAGCCCGGCCTTCGAACGCTTCAGCGCCAGCCGCAAAAAAGTGGTGCAGGACGCGCTGCGAGACTTCCGCCTGTCGGGAATCGCTCTGCCGGCGGCGCAGAAGGAACGCTTCAAGACCCTGTCGCTCCGGCTTTCCGAACTGCAGTCAAAGTTCGAGGAAAACGTCATGGATGGGGCGCAGGCCTACGGACATGCGGTGACCGACGCCGCCGAGTTGGCCGGCATGAGCGAGAGCGCCATCGAAGCCGCGCGCGAAAAAGCCAAGACCAAGGGTCTCGATGGCTGGCTGCTGACGCTGGACTTTCCCAGCTACGACGCCGTCATCACCCGCGCCAGCAACCGGGCGCTGCGCGAGCGGCTGTATACCGCCTATGCCACCCGTGCCAGCGACCAGGGGCCGCACGACCCGGCGCATGACAATAGTGAACTGATGACTGAAATCCTCAGCATCCGCCACGAACTGGCGGGCCTGCTGGGCTTTGCCAACTTCGCCGAGTTGTCGTTTGCCACCAAGATGGCGGAGTCGCCGGCGGCCGTCGAATCATTTCTGCTCGACCTGGCCGCGCGCGCACGACCGCGCGCCGAGGCTGAGCTGGCCGAACTGCGCCGGCTGGCGGCGGCGGACGGCGTCACCGATCTCCAGCCCTGGGACGCCCCCTACTACAGCGAGCGCCTTCGGGAGCAGACCCTAGGCTTGAGCGACGAGGCACTACGCCCTTACTTCCCGTTTCCGCAGGTTCTGCAAGGCTTGCTCGACCTGGTACTGACCTTGTTCGGCATCCGGATCGAGCCCTTGGAGGGCGTCGAAACCTGGCACCCGGACGTCACCGTCTTCGCGCTCCGGGATTCGGACGGACGGACCACGGGCGCCTTCTATCTCGACCCCTATTCGCGCCCTGAAACCAAGCGCGGCGGGGCCTGGATGGATGAATGCACAGGCCGCCGCAAGCTGGCGGACGGCGTCCAGCACCCCATCGCCTATCTCGTCTGCAACTTCACCCCGCCGGCCGCAAACCAGCCGGCGTTGCTGACGCACGATGAGGTCACCACCCTGTTCCACGAGTTTGGCCATGGGCTGCATCACCTGCTGACGCAGGTCGACGAGGGCGCGGTGGCGGGCATTCGCGGCGTGGAATGGGACGCCGTCGAGCTGCCCAGCCAGTTCATGGAAAACTGGTGCTACGAGCCCACCACGCTCAAGTTGTTTGCGCGCCACTGGCAAACCGGTGTGCCGATGCCGGATCACATGATCGAACAGCTTCGGCAGGACCGGCAGTTCCAGACCGGGCTCATGACGCTGCGGCAGGTGGAATTCTCGCTGTTTGATCTCCGGCTGCACCGCGACTTCGATCCGGTCGCCGGCGCGAAGGTGCTCGACACCCTGCTGGCGGTTCGGCAGGAAGTGGCGGTTTTGCACCCACCGGCATTCAACCGCATGCCCTGGAGTTTCAGTCACATCTTTGCCGGCGGATATTCCGCCGGCTATTACAGCTACAAGTGGGCTGAGGTCTTGTCGTCCGATGCCTTCGCGGCATTTGAGGAATCCGGATTTACTGCCGAAACCGGTATTCAGTTCAGGGATTCAATATTGGCCGTCGGCGGTTCGCGTCCCGCCATGGACAGTTTCATCGAGTTTCGACGCCGCAAACCAGAACTCGACGCCCTACTGCGTCATTCAGGCTTGATGGAATCAATCTGACCGCATGGAAAATCGGACTGTCTTTAGTTAATCGGATTGATTTATGAAAAAAACGAGTCAGAATCACGACGCCAATAAAGGCAGCATCTAGATACATTCCAAAATGACGGACCTCTCCAAACTCTCTCTTGACGAGTTGCTCTCCCTCCAGCACCGCGTGGCTTCTGAAATTGAAGGCCGCCAATCTGCTGAGAAAGCCAAGGCGCAGCAGGAAATCCTTTCTCTCGCGAGCCGTTACGGCATCGAGGTGAAGTTTGCTGGTGCCGTTGCCCAGAGCCCCAAAGCCAGCAAAGGCAAGCGCAGCACCGTAGCGCCGAAGTATCGCCATCCGGACAACAGCGCACTGACCTGGACCGGCCGTGGCCGTTCACCCGTCTGGGTTGCCGACTGGAAGACCAAACATGGCTCGCTGGATGGAATCACCATTTAATTGACACCGCTGCAAACAAAAAACCGCGCCATGAGCGCGGTTTTTTGTTTGCCTTGAATGCAGCCGATTGCTTCTGGCTTCAATTCCGCTTCATCGAATCAAAGAAATCGCCATTGGTCTTGGTGTGGCGCAGACGGTCGAACAGCAGTTCCATGGCCGCCAGCTCATCCATCGAGTGCAGTAGCTTGCGGAGAATCCAGACCTTATTCAGTTCCGCAGCCGGCACCATCAGCTCTTCCTTGCGGGTACCAGAGCGGTTGATATTGATCGCTGGGAACACGCGCTTTTCGGCAATGCGGCGTTCGAGATGGATCTCCATGTTGCCGGTGCCCTTGAACTCCTCGTAGATCACTTCGTCCATCTTGCTGCCGGTATCGACCAGCGAGGTGGCGATGATGGTGAGACTGCCACCCTCTTCCACATTGCGGGCGGCACCGAAGAAGCGTTTGGGCTTTTGCAGGGCGTTGGCATCGACACCGCCGGAAAGAATCTTGCCGGAGGAGGGCGCAACCGTGTTGTAGGCACGCGCCAGGCGCGTGATGGAGTCGAGCAGGATCACCACGTCGCGCTTGTGCTCGACCAGGCGCTTGGCCTTTTCGATCACCATCTCGGCCACCTGCACGTGGCGGGCCGGCGGCTCGTCAAACGTGGAGGCCACCACCTCGCCGCGCACGGTGCGCTGCATGTCGGTGACTTCTTCCGGGCGCTCGTCGATCAGCAGCACGATGAGGTAGGCCTCGGGATAATTGGCTGCCAGCGACTGCGCGATGTTCTGCATCAAGATGGTCTTGCCGGCCTTGGGCGGCGAGACGATGAGACCGCGCTGGCCACGGCCAAAGGGCGCCACGATGTCGATGACGCGCGCCGTGATGTCCTCCGTCGTGCCGTTGCCACGCTCCATCTTGAACTGCTTGTCGGCGAACAGCGGCGTCAGGTTCTCGAACGAAACCTTCTTGCGGCTGGCTTCCGGCGGCTCGTAGTTGATCTGGTCGACCCGTAGCAGGGCGAAGTAGCGCTCGCCTTCCATCGGCGAACGCACGCGGCCATGCACGGTGTCGCCGGTGCGCAGGTTGAACCGCTTGACCTGGCTGGGACTCACGTAGACGTCATCAGGGCCAGCGAGGTAACTCGAATCCGGCGTGCGCAAAAAACCATAGCCACCGTTCTCGGTCACCTCCATCACGCCATCGGCCATGATGTGGTCGCCCCGTTTGGCCGCTGCTTTCAGAAGGGCAAAAATAAGATCCTGCTTCTTGGTGCGGGCGATGTTCTCAAGGCCCAGCGACTCGGCAAGCTCCAGCAGGGCCGAAGCCGACTGCTTCTTGAGATCCGCGATGTGCAGAACTTTCGGCGGCTCGGCAGGCGGCGGTGGCGGCAGCACCGGCAAAGCCCCTTCGACATGACCGTTTGCGACGCCATTCGGCCGTGCGGCGACGGGGGGACCGCCGGCATGGCCATTGACCAGGCCATGCTGGCGACCGCGGGCACGTGGCCGGGGCTTCGGGGTTTCCTCGTATTCGCCTGGCTCGTCGCTCATCTGCGGCGGCAGCGGCGGCGGCGCATCGTAGCCCGGGGGGATCGCGCCGGGCGGCAAGGGCATGCCGTTCTCGTCGAGATAGACCGGGCTTGCGAGGGCAGCCGCTGCGGCAGCGGCCTGCTCTTGCAGCAGACGTCGGGCGGTGGCCTCCTCCTCGGCGAGAAAGTCCTCCACATCCATCGGCAGTCCGTGCTGGGCGTTGTTTCTCTGCCCCTGGCCCTGCTGACCTTGCTGGCCCTGGCCGGGGCCACGACCTTTATCATTGCGATGGAAGCGACGGCGGTTTTTCATCGAGGAGACGGGTTGGATTAAGCGAGATGCGGCGTGACGAAAGACGCGAGCTGCGTCTTGGAAACCGCACCGACCTGGGTCGCGGCGGGCGAGCCGTTCTTGAACAGGATCAGCGTGGGAATGCCGCGGATGGCGAACTTGGCCGGCGTGCTGGGATTCTCGTCCACGTTCACCTTCACGACCTTGATTTTGCCGTTGTGCTCCGCGGCGACCTGCTCAAGCACGGGCGCGATCATCTTGCAGGGGCCGCACCACTCCGCCCAGAAATCCACCAAAACCGGCAGCTTGGACTTGAGGACTTCAGTATCGAAGGAATCGTCGGTAACAGCGGTGATGTGCTCGCTCATGGCAGAGGCTCCGGTCAACTTGAGGTGGGGGATGCGCGCGGACGAAGTCGGTTTGCAATTCGCGCGAATCCAACAGTGAGGTCTGTCGGAACCGACACAACCGCTCAGGGCGCAAACAGCAATAGAACTTTACAGCTGGGGTGATAGCTTGGCTTGATGAGTGGCTCTTGAACACGCAGACAAGAAATCTGGCGGAGCCGTATAGTTGCGTTGTATTTGAATTGATCCCGCTGCCATTTGCAAGCCAGTCGCCAAGAACCGGCTTTCAGTATCCCCACCGAATGAGATGAAACCTGACCACTTAAGCGACCTCACCTTCGCTTCGCTTGACCTGCACCCCCGCCTGCTCTCGGGCCTCGCCAAACTCGGTTACGAACACTGCACACCGATCCAGGCTGCGTGCCTGCCGATGGCGCTCGCCGGCAAGGACCTGGCCGGGCAGGCCCAGACCGGCACCGGCAAGACGGCCGCGTTTCTGCTGGCCACCATGCAGCATCTGCTGACGCATGCACCGCGCTCGCCCGAAGGTGTGGTGGCACCTGGCGCGTTCATCCTCGCGCCCACCCGCGAACTGGCCGTGCAGATCTACAACGACGCCAAGCAGCTCGGGGTTGATACCGGCCTGAAGATGACCGTCTGCTACGGCGGCACGGGCTACGAGCAGCAGCGTGCCGAAATCGAGTCCGGCGTCGACATCCTGATCGGCACGCCCGGTCGCCTGATCGACTTCTTCAAGCAGAAGACCTTCTCGCTGGCCTACGTCGAGTGCATGGTGCTCGACGAGGCTGACCGCATGTTCGACTTGGGCTTCATCGACGACATCCGCTATCTCTTCCACAAGATGCCGAAGCCGGCGGAACGCAAGAGCTATCTGTTCTCGGCCACACTCAGCCATCGGGTACTCGAACTCGCCTTCGAGCACATGAAGCCGAATGTCGAGAAAGTCGAGATCGAGCCTGAGCAGGTCACCGCCGAGCGTGTGCGGCAGCAGATGATCAACGTCAGCAATCACGACAAGCTGCCCCTGCTCGTCGGCCTGCTGCGCAAGCTGGAAGCCACCCGCACCATGGTGTTCGTCAACACCAAGCGCGGCTGCGAGATGGTGGAGCGCGCCCTGGTGAAGAACGGCTTCACCGCCGCCACCTTGAGCGGCGATGTGGCGCAGACGCGTCGCCTCAAGCTGCTGCAGGAGTTCAAGGACGGCAAGCTGCCCATCCTCGTGGCCACCGATGTCGCCGCCCGCGGTCTGCACATCACGGGCGTGAGCCACGTGATCAACTTCGACCTGCCCAACGAGGCCGCCGACTACGTGCATCGCATCGGCCGCACGGCCCGCGCCGGCACCACTGGCGATGCGATCAGCTTCTGCTGCGAGAGCCACGCCTACTCCATGCCGGAGATCGAGCACTACATCGGCATGAAAGTGCCGCAGATGCCGAATACCGTCGACGAACTGAAGCCGGCGGATTACCAGGTGCCTGAACGCCTGCCGCGCCGCGACGACGACAAGGGCCGCCACCAGAACCGTCAACGCCGCGGCCCACCCCGCCGCTACTAGGCGTTAGCAGATCGGCAGCAGATCAGCGAGGCGGTCGACTGCCGCGAACTCGCTGATCTGGCGGCGTGGCATGTTCTTTTCAGGGCAGGCGATGGCGCGGATCTGGCCGATGCCGAAGGTCCTGGCCCCATGCAGCACGGGCAGGCTGTCATCCGCAAAAAATGCCCGCTCGCGCGCAAAGGGGTGCTCGGCCGTCAGGGCATTCCAGAAGTGCTGTGACTCCTTGGGGGCCCCATAGTCATGCGAGCTGATGATGCGGTCGAAGTACGGCCCTAGCCCCGTGTGATCGAGCTTCACCCGGCAGCTGTCAGGGTGGGCATTGGTCGCGAGCCAGAGCTGGCGACCCGAAGCCCGCACTGCACGCAAAAAGTCTTCGCTGCCGTCCAGCACGCCCACCCGCTCGCGGGACTCGCGCTTGAGCGCTGCGATATTCAGACCGGTGACGCCAGTCCAGTAATCGGTGCAGTACCAGGGCAGCGTGTGCGCCACTTCGCTGAAGCGTGGTGCCAGTTCCGCACTGGCCTGCTCGAAGCTCAGCCCGCGCGCCGCGCCGTAGCGCTGCGGCACCAGCGTGCGCCAGAACCAGTTGTCGTAGGCCAGGTCCAGCAGGGTGCCATCCATATCGAGCAGCACCCAGTCGATGGAAGACCAGTCGAGAGGCTTGTTGTCCATCGGTGCGGATGCGGGAAGGGGCATTTGCCTATGATAAGGCGATGAAACCAGACCAACTCCTCGACGCCGTTGTCGCCCTCGCCCGCAAGGCCGGCGACGCCATCCTCGCCATCTATCGCGAGGATTTTTCCGTCACCCAGAAGAGCGACGACTCCCCGGTGACCGCCGCCGATCTGGCCGCCCACCACCTCATTCTCGACGGCTTGACGCGACTGACGCCGACGATCCCGGTGCTGTCGGAAGAAGGCCTGATCCCGTCTCCCGCCGAGCGCGCCGGCTGGAACCGCTACTGGCTGGTGGACCCGCTCGACGGCACCCGCGAGTTCATCGCCAAGAACGGCGAGTTCACGGTGAATATCGCCCTCATCGAAAACGGCAAGCCGGTGCTGGGCGTGGTGCTCGCACCCGCGCTCGACACGCTCTATGCCGCCGTCGCCGGCAGCCGCTCCTGGCGCGAGCAGGCCGGTGTACGCAGCCCGCTCGCCATCCGCAGATGGCCGCTGCGGGCCACCCTGGTCATGAGCCGCAGCCATCCCGACCCTGAGGCCGCGATCCGGCTGGCCAAGATCGGCGACTACGACACGGCCCAGTTCGGCAGCTCGCTCAAGTTCTGCCGCATTGCGGAAGGCCTAGCCGATGCCTACCCCAAGTTCGCCAGCATCTGGTTCTGGGACACCGCCGCCGCCCAGTGCGTGCTCGATCAGGCCGGCGGCGCCGTGCTGTCGCTCACCGATCTCGCCGCCATGCGCTACGCGCCCGACGGCAGCCTGCGCACGCCGGCCTTCATCGCCGTGGGCGATGCCACGCGCGACTGGCGCACCCTGCTCACGCCATGAGCCGGGCCGAGGTGCGCGCGCTGTGTGGCGAGCTCGGCATCACGCCGGAATGGCTGAAGGCGCGCGGCCTGCCGTTTCACGTCGAGGCCCGCCATCTCACGCCGGTCGGTCTCGGTACCGATGGCCGCGACAAGCTGCTGCACCGCCCCGCGGCGCGCGCCTGGCTCAAGATGCGCGCGGCGGCGGCGAAGGACGGTATCGAGCTGCTGCTGGTCTCCGCCTTTCGCAGCTATGCCTTTCAGGCCGCGCTGATTCGCGCCAAGTTGCAGCGCGGCGCATCGCTCGACGCGGTGCTGTGCATCAACGCGCCGCCCGGCTACAGCGAGCACCACGCTGGCCATGCCATCGATATCGGCAGCGCCGACTGCGGCCCGCTGGAGGAGGCCTTCGAGCACACCGCCGCGTTCGCCTGGCTCGTCCAGCACGCGGCTGCACATGGCTTTGTGATGAGCTATCCGCGTGGCAATGCGGAAGGTTTTCTGTACGAGCCCTGGCACTGGTGCTGGCGGGCCTCGCTGGCATCAAAGCTGTCTTCCTCGCCAGAGGCTGAAGACGACGAAGACTAGGCTAGCTCGATCTCGGAGAAATTGCGGACGGCGGGGTGATGCGCAAACGGTCTGGCCTTGGCATCGCGCAGCAGCTGCGTCGTCATCATTCCCACTTCGCGCGCGGCGTCCAGTTCCTCTCCGATGTCGGAGAGAAAAAGCACCTGCTCACCTGGAAGGCCGATGTCTTCGAGAATCGCGCGATAGGCAGAAGCCTCGCGCTTGGCCCCGATGCGGGTGTCGTAATAGCCGCTGAACAGCGGCGTGAGATCACCGTATTCGGTGTGGCCGAAAATCAGCTGCTGCGCCTCCACCGACCCGGAGGAATACACGTAGAGCTGCAAGCCGGCGTCGCGCCAGCGCCGCAGCGCCACCGGCGTATCGGCATACACATGTCCGATCAGCTCGCCCGCCGCATAGCCTTGAGCCCAGACCATGCCTTGCAGCGCCTTCAGCGGCGTGGCCTTGCGGTCTTCGGCCATCCAGCGTTCGAGCACATCGGCTGCGTCTTCGAGCGTCAGCTGTCGGCCTTCTTCGAGTGCCACGGCATGCACCTGTGCTGCCACTTCCGGCCGCCTCGCCTGCGCGCGCAGGAAGTGCCGCAGGTGCAGCTTGGCGTAGGGGAACAAGGTCTGGTGTACGAAGTCGATCGACGACGTGGTGCCTTCGATATCAGTGACGATGGCCTTGATACTCAAGCCCCGGCTCCCGCGTATTCCGGGAACCGCCTGGCAATCTCGTCGCCCGTGAACTTGCCCACCCAGCCATCGGGCTTGGTGAACAATCGGATGGCCTTGAAGAAGGGCTTGGGCCCCATGTCGAACCAGTGCGTGGTGTCGGCGGGCAGCTCGATCAGATCGCCGGCGGTGCAGAGGGTCTGATACACCTTGCCGTTCTTGCGGATGTAAAACACACCGGCGCCATCGACAAAGAAGCGAATCTCGAAGTCGTCGTGCGTATGCTCGGCCAGGAACTTGCCGCGCGCCACGGCGGCCTGCTCGTGCGCCGGATGCATGGCAACCACATCCACACTCTGGATGTCGTACTTGGCGCTGAGCGCGGCCACTGATTTCTCGTAAGCCTTCAGCACCGTCGCCTGATCGGCGTCGGGTGCGAGTTTCTCCGTGGCGCTCCAGCGCTGCATGGGAATGCCGATGGCCGCCAGCTCGCGCTGGATGACATCGAAGTCGCTGCTGTGCAGTAGCACGGTGTCCGGCGCGTCGTCTGGCGTGATGGTCAGTGTGGTCATAGCGAAAGCTCTCGTAGGTGGCACTCCAGCATGAACTCGATGGCTTCGACGCGATGCCGCGCCTCGGCCACATCCCGACCCCAGGCATATAGACCATGGCCGGCGATGAGATAGGCCGGCATTTCAGGCCGTTTCACCATGTGGGCGTCGACGGTCGCACTCAAGCGCGCGATGTCCTGATCGTTGGCGAACACGGGGATCACGACCTCGGCCTGCGGGTCGGGCGCGCCCGGCAGTACCTTGAGCAGCTCGTAGTTGCTCAGCGTGATCTGCTCGAAGCGCCGCGACAGCACGGTATTGGCTGTCGAATGCGTGTGCAGCACGCCACCGGCCTCGGGATGGCGGCGATAGATCTGCATGTGCAGCAGCGTTTCGTAGCTGGCCCTGCGGCCTGCCTCCAGCGGCTTGCCGTCGAGCGTGGCGACGAGGAAGTGCTCTGGCACCAACTCGCCCTTATGGTTGCCGCTGGCGGTGATGAGCACCTGCTCCGCATCCAGACGGGCCGAGAAATTACCGCCCGTCGCCGGTACCCAGCCGCGGCTGTGGAAAAGCTGGCCGGCCGCAATCATCTGGCGGGCGAGTTCGGCAGTGTCAGGGGCGATATTCATGGGCCGCGAAGGATAGGGCTGGGACGATGGCGCTTCAATGAAGCCACCGCCTCGTTACACCAGGAACACCGCGGCGAGGGCCAGAAAAATAAAGAATCCCATGCTGTCGGTGCACGCCGTCAGCAGCACCGACGAGCCCATCACGGGGTCGCGTCCGAAGCGCTGCAGCGTCAGCGGAATCAGCACGCCCGCCGCAGCGGCCACCCACAGGTTCAGCAGTACGGCAGCTGCAATCACCAGCGATAGTGGCCCGTTTTGATAGAGCGCCAGCGTGGTCACCCCCAGCACCCCGCCCCAGAGCAGACCGTTGATGGTGGCGATGGAGAACTCCTTGCTGAACATCTTGCGCAGCTGCGTGGGCCCGAGCTGATTGAGGGCCAGACCACGGATCACCAGCGCCACGGTCTGGTTGCCGGTGTTGCCGCCAATACTTGCGACGATGGGCATGAGGGCTGCCAGCGACACCAGTTGCACGATGATGTCCTCGAAAGCACCGATCACCCGCGAGGCAACGAACGCAGTGAGCAGATTCAGCGCCAGCCAGGGCCAACGATTCTTTGCACTGGTCATCACCGGTGCGAACAGGTCTTCCTCCTCGCGCAAACCCACCTGTCGCAGGCTCTCGCTTTGCGCCCGCGCCTTGATGGCGTCGACCACCGCATCCACCGGAATGCGGCCGACGACCTGCTTGTGCAGGTTGACCACCGGCGCGCTGATGAGGTCGTACTTCTCGAAGGCGCTCACGGCATCATCCACCGCATCGCCGGTATAGAAAAACGTGGGCTCGGCAGTCATCACCGCACGCACTTCCTGCTCAGGATCGGACAGCAGCAACTGGTCGAGCGACAACACGCCGCGCAGATGGCCGGCGCGGTCCACGACGATGAGCTGGTTGATCTCGGCTGGCAGCTTCTTCTGGCGCCGCAGCAGGCGCAGCACGGCTTCCAGCGAGGCATCCTCGCGGATGGAGAGAAAGTCCAGGTCCATCATCGAGCCGACGCTATGGTCAGGGAACGACAAGACCGAGCGCACCTCGGCCTGGTCGTCCCGGTCGAGCCTGGCAAGCACCGACTGGCTCAGCTCCTCCGGCAACTCGTTGAGCAGCTCCGCGATGTCGTCGCTGTCGAGGTGGCGCACGACGGCCGCAATTTCCTCAGGCCGCATGTCGCCCAACAGGGCGCGCAAAACCGCCTCGTTGGTTTCGAGCAGCACCGCACCGCGTCGCTCAGGCCGCACCAGCCCCCAGGCGGTTTCTCGCGCATCCGGCGGCAGGCTTTCGAGGATGAAGGCGACGTCCGCCGGGTGAAGGGTGCTGAGTTTCTGCTCCAGCTGGGCCTGTTGCTGGCGGGCCACCAGCTGCGCCACGACATCCTGCTTGGAGGCCTCGGAGCGGTTCACCAGCTCGCGCTCGACGTGCTGCCGCGTGAGCAGATCGATGATCTGCTCGCGGGCCTGTTCGAGGTGGCGGTGATGGAGGCGCTCTTGCGCAGAATCGGACATGGCGCGGATGGTACGCGACACGCACAAAAAAACCCGCGCTGGGCGGGCTTTTTGTTACCTCGATCTGCTTCCTAGTTACCTAGCGAAGGCGATCCAGTTTCAACGCACAAGCAATTCTTGGGGGCTGCTACGCGGCCCTGCGAAGAATTACTTGATCTTCGCCTCCTTAAACACCACGTGCTTCCGCACGACGGGGTCATATTTCTTGAACTCAAACTTCTCGGGGGTGTTCTTGCGGTTTTTCTTCGTGGTGTAGAAGTAACCGGTGTCAGCCGTCGAGACGAGCTTGATCTTTTCGTTGTCTTTTTTCTTGGCAGCCATGGCAGTGCTCCTTAGAACTTGTCGCCGCGGGCGGCGAGTTCGGCGAGCACGGGCTCGATGCCCTTCTTGTCGATGATGCGCAGGCCGTGGTTGGAAACGCGCAGCTTGACGAAGCGCTTTTCAGCCTCCACCCAGAAGCGATGGGTATGCAGGTTCGGCAAGAAGCGGGTCTTCTTCTTGACGTTGGAGTGGGAAACGGTGTTTCCCACCATCGGCTTTTTGCCGGTGACTTGGCAGACTTTGGACATGGCTTGAAGGACTCTGGCCTGACGTGATTGCGCTCGGCAAGACGCCGGACACACAAAAAGGGCGCGAAGGATAGCGGGGCCTCTGCGGCCGGTCAAGGATTGCGCAGGCGAGAGTTCAAATCCACCCGCGGGCTGCCAGCGACACCGGCTCGCCCTCGCCCACGACGAAGTGATCGATCACCCGCACGTCGATGGTTGCCAGCGCAGCCTTGAGTCGCTCGGTAATGAGCCGGTCCTGCGGGCTGGGTTCTGGCTTTCCCGAGGGATGGTTGTGTGCGAACACTACAGCGGCGGCGCCAAGTCGCAACGCAGCGCGCACGACTTCGCGCGGGAATACCTGCGCCGCATTGATGGTGCCGCGCGAAAGCTCTTCCGTCGCAATGAGCTGGAGCTGGCTATCGAGAAACAGTCCCAGAAACACCTCCTGCCGCTCCTCTCGCAGACGGGCGATGAGGTATCGACGCACGGCGGCCGGCTCGGAAAGCAGATCGCGATCAGCGAGCTCTTCGGCCAGATGCCGTCGCGCCAGTTCGAGCACCGCCTGCAACTGCGCGAACTTGGCCTGACCCAGTCCCTTGGCGCGGCAGAACGCGGCCTGATCGGCACCCAGCAACGCCCGCAGCCCGCCAAACTCGGCGAGAAGATCGCGCGCCAGATCGACCGCGCTGCGGCCGACAATGCCGGTGCGCAAGAAAATGGCCAGCAGTTCAGCGTCGCTGAGGCCAGATGCGCCAAGCGCGAGCAAACGCTCGCGCGGGCGCTCGTCTTCGGGCCAGTCCTTGATGCTGCTCATGATTGGCCGGCCAGCGCCGGCGGCAGTGGACAGTGCAAGCTGGCGCAGGTCACGCGCAGCAGCTCCGCCTCGCCAACGGTGACGCGGCCGTCCTGCGCCAGGGTTTTCACCAAGGCCTCGATGAGCAGCTGCTTGGCAAGCGGCATCAGTCCATCCAGGCGAGTCAGGCTCGCGTCCAGTGCCGTCGGCCAGTCCGGCGGCAGGCTTGCCAGTCGGCTGGACTGACGGCTGGGATAGGGCCAGAGATGCGACCAGCCCGCCGCAAACGCGCGCCGCGCCTCATCCCCCCGGGCGGTGCCGGCATCGGCCACCACACTCAGCAGCAGGGCAGCATCGTCCTCCAGTTCGGCCAGTCTCCGCTTGCCGCTGTCGCCCGCGGTGGCAGGCGACAGCCAGTCGCCCAGTTGCACGGCCAGCATGCGCGCCAGCACGAACTCGAAAGCCGCGACGCGTCCATCGGCCTGCGTCAGCGTGCGCACCAGCGTCTGCAGTGCCAGCAGCGCCTGCGGCGGATGCTGCCGCAGGGTAGGAAAGGCCAGCGCCGCCAGCGGTAGGCGCAAGGCGGCATGCAGGTTCTCGGTGCCCTGATGCAGGGCCACCACACGCGCCACCTCGCTGGCGCCCCGCACGGCGGCAATGGCGGCGCGCTGGCGAGCGGCGATGGCCTCGTCGCGATCCATCAGCAGGGCCAGCAGCAGCGCCGGGGCTTCGGCATCGGACTGCGCCGCCTCGCGCAGCGCCATCGGGATGGTGGCATTGAGCGTCTCGGCATAGCGGTAATCGTCCGCACCCGGGTGGCCCACCTGCGCCACCACGCCGGCGGGCGTCACTGCGCGTGCGCTGGCCGCAGTGAGAAATTTCACCGGCCCTTCGTCACCGGCATCGCTGTAAAAGCCGGGGTCGTTCCACTCGGCTGCACGTGCCGCGAGCTGCTGTGGCCTGAACTGCGGCTCGATCCGCTGGATGCGCTGGATGATGGGCGGATGGGTGGCGAACAAGGCGCCGTAGCCCACGCCATCGCCAAACAACATGTGGCTGACCTCCTCGCACTTCTGGCTTTCGAGCGTCGAACCGGCATCAAGACCTGCGATCTTCTTCAATGCCCCGGCAATCCCCAGGGTCTGCCGCGTGAATTGCACCGCACTCGCGTCTGCCAGGTACTCGCGCTGCCGCGACACCCGCGCCTTGATCAGCCGCCCGAACAGCAGTCCCAAGCCGCCCACCGCCATCAGCCCGAAACCCAGCACCGCCAGCGTCGGCCCGCGCTTGCCGCCCCGGGGCGTGTTGGCCACGATCTCGCGACCGATGAGGTGGATGACCAAGAGCCCGAAGATCAGGCCCATCATGCGGATGTTGAGGCGCATGTCGCCGTTGAGCACATGGCTGAACTCGTGGGCGATCACCCCCTGAAGCTCGTCGCGCGTGAGCTTTTCCAGTGCGCCGCGCGTCACCGTCACGGCGGCATCGGCCGGGGCATAACCAGCCGCAAAGGCATTGATACCGGCCTCGCGTTCGAGCACATAGATCTCGGGCACCGGCACGCCGCTGGCGATGGCGATTTCCTCCACCACGTTGCGCAGGCGACGCAGGCGGGGCTCGCGGGTTTCTGGCGGCACCAGCACCCCGCCGAGGCTGACTGCAACGGCTCCGCCGCCGCCCTTCAACTGCGCGATCTTGTAGAGGCTGCCGAGGGCGATCACCGCCGCCACCGTCAGGCCCACAGCCAGCAAGATCGGCCCCTGCGGCAGACGGGCGTCTTCCAGCGTCACCTGCTGCGCGGTGCCAAAGGCCAGTGTCACCGCCAGGATGGCCACCACGCCCAGCACCGTCAGCAGCACCGAAGCGGCAAAGGCCCAGATCATCCAGCGGGATTGCGCCCGCGCCCTGGCCTGATGCTCGAAGAAGTTCATCGAGACGCCGTCAGGCTACTGCGCTCCGCGGCCTGTGCGCCGTTGACGCTCACGGCCTTCAGGCCGCTCCGCGTTGGCCATGCACACGCGCCTGCCGCTCGCCACACCTTTCGGTGACCTCGACACGTCGGGCTAGAACTGCACCTTCACCGCCTTGCGCGCCGCGGGGTCTTCCAGCTCCAGCGGCTGTGCCGCCTGGAAACTGAACAGGCCGGCAATGAAGTTGTTGGGGAACACCTCGCGCCGGTTGTTGTAGCTCATCACCCCATCGTTATAGGCCTGCCGGGCAAAGCCGATGCGGTTTTCGGTGGACGACAGCTCCTCCATCAACTGCATCACGTTCTGGTTGGCCTTGAGGTCTGGATACGCTTCGATGGTGGCCTGCAGGCGCGCCAGCGTGCCGCTGAGTGCGCCCTCCGCGCCGGAGAGCTGCTTCATGGCGGCGGGATCACCGGGATTGGCCTGCGCCACCTTGAGCGCCCCGAGCGCGCCACCGCGGGCGGCGATCACTGCCTCCAGCGTCTGGCGCTCGTGCGCGATGAACCCCTTGGCGGCCTCCACCAGATTGGGGATCAGGTCGTAACGACGCTGGAGCTGCACGTCGATCTGCGAGAAGGCGTTCTTGTAGCCGTTTCGCGAGGTGACCAGCCCGTTGTAGACCCCGATGACAAAAAACACCAATAGCGCGATGACGCCGAAGAAAATGATGGCGGACATGTTCACTCCCTTTTGTGTGATGTCGCGACGAGGATAGCCGGAACCCTGCGAACTCTTACAATCGCAAAATGTCCGCCATCCCCTCCAAAAAGCTGCTGCTCGGCGTCACCGGCGGCATCGCCGCCTACAAGGCGGCGGAACTCGCCCGGCTTTTCGTGAAGGCCGGCTGGCAGGTGCAGGTGGTGATGACGGCACACGCCGCCGAGTTCATCACGCCGCTCACGTTTCAGGCACTCACCGGACGCGAAACCCGTGGCGCCCTGTTCGACCCTCAACATGAGGCGGCGATGGGCCACATCGAGCTGGCCCGCTGGCCAGATGCCGTGCTCATCGCCCCCGCCAGCGCCAACACCCTGGCCCGACTGGCGCACGGCCTGGCCGACGATCTGCTGAGCACCCTGTGCCTCGCCACCGACAAGCCCCTTTTTGTCGCCCCCGCGATGAACCGGCTGATGTGGGCGCATGCCGCAACGCAGGACAACATGGCCCGGTTGCGCGAGCGCGGCGTGACCACGCTCGGTCCTGGCAGCGGCGCGCAGGCCTGCGGTGAAACCGGCGAGGGCCGCTTGATGGAACCTGCCGACATCTTCGACGCCGTCACCAAGACGCTGCGCCCTTCGGCAGCGGTCGTCGCGGGCGAAGACGCCGATCTGCAGGGCCTGCACGCCGTCGTCACCGCCGGTCCCACCCGTGAGCCACTGGACCCGGTACGCTTCATCACCAGCCGATCCTCCGGCAAGCAGGGCTATGCGGTGGCTGAAGCGCTGGTGGCCCGCGGCGCCCGCGTGACCCTGATCTCCGGCCCCACCCAGCTCGCCACGCCCGCCGGCTTGACGCGCATCGACGTCGAAAGTGCGGAGCAGATGCTGGGCATGAGCCTCGCTGCCGCCGCCGAAGCGCAGTTGTTCGTCGGGGCCGCCGCCATCGCCGACTACCGTGCCAGCGAGATCGCACCGCAGAAGATCAAGAAAGCCGGCGAGTCGATGACCCTGGTGCTCAGCAAGAACCCTGACATCCTGGCTCGGGTGCGCGAGGCGTTCCCGAAGCTGTTCATGGTCGAGTTCACGGCCGAAACCGACCAGCTCGCCGACCACGCCCGGGCCCTGCTGGCCCGGAAGAAGCTCGATCTCGTTGCCGCCAACTCGATCTCCAGCGGCCAGGGTTTTGCCCAGGACGACAACGCGCTCTCCCTGTTCTGGAACGGTGGCCACGCCGAGATCGCCAGCGCACCCAAGGCCGAGACGGCGCGGGCGCTGGTCGAACACATCACCACCCTGCTCCACCGCCAGACCCCATGAAATCCATCCAGCTCAAGATTCTCGATCCGCGCGCCGCCGCACCCGCCTATGCCACCCCCGGTGCGGCCGGGCTCGATCTGCGCGCCCTGCTGGACGCCCCGCTGGTACTCGAACCGGGCCAGACCACGCTGATCCAGACCGGGCTTTCGATCTATATCGGCAACCCGCACTTCGCGGCAGTGATCCTGCCGCGCTCGGGCCTCGGCCATAAGCACGGCATCGTGCTCGGCAACGGCACCGGCCTGATCGATAGCGACTACCAGGGCGAGCTGATGGTGAGCTGCTGGAACCGCGGCCAAGCGGCTTTCACCATCCACCCGGGCGAGCGCATCGCGCAGCTCGTGATCGTGCCCGTCGTGCAGGCACAGTTCGAGGTGGTGGACGCATTCCATGCCGCCTCGGATCGTGGTGCGGGCGGCTTCGGTTCCACCGGCACGGCCTGAGCTGAATGCATCTGCACCCGGCCCTGCAGGCCTCCAACATCCGAACCCAGAGACCCATCGACATGCAACAGGCGCAACACATTGCCCGCGTGCTCACCGAGGCACTGCCCTACATCCGCCGCTTTGCGGGCAAGACCTTCGTCGTCAAATACGGCGGCAACGCGATGAAGGGCGACGCGATGATCCAGTCCTTCGCCCGCGACATCGTGCTGATGAAGGCCGTGGGCATGCACCCGGTGGTGGTGCACGGCGGCGGGCCGCAGATCGGCGCGCATCTCGAAAAACTGGGCAAGAAAAGTGAGTTCGTCGAGGGCATGCGCGTCACCGATGCCGAGACCATGGACGTGGTGGAAATGATGCTGGGCGGGCTCGTCAACAAGGCCATCGTCTCGGCCATCAACCAGCAGGGTGGACAGGCCGTGGGGCTCACCGGCAAGGACGGCGGGCTCATCCGTGCCAGGCGGCTCACCATCAAGGGGCAGGACATCGGCCAGGTCGGCGAGGTGGACACCATCGACCCGCGGGTGGTCAATCACCTGGAGGACGGCGGCTTCATTCCGGTGATCGCACCCGTCGGCGTCGGTGCCGCCGGCGAGGCCTACAACATCAATGCCGATCTCGTCGCCGGCAAGCTCGCCAGCGTGCTCAAGGCCGAGAAGCTGATGCTGCTCACCAATGTGCAGGGCGTGAAGGACAAGAGCGGCAACGTGCTGACCGGCCTGAGTGTCGGCCAGGTGCAGGCACTGATCGACGACGGCACCATCTATGGCGGCATGCTGCCCAAGATCCAGTGCGCGCTGGATGCCGTGAACTCCGGCGTGCGCCACGCCGTCATCATCAATGGCGAGCTGGAGCACTCGGTGTTGCTGGAGCTGTTCACCAACGATGGCATCGGCACGCTCATCAAGAGCCACTGAAGTGCCGCCGAGCGCACCGACGGTCATCGCCGACGCGCTTTGGACGGCAGCGCAGCGCCAGGCAGCGAAGCTGCACGAAATTAGCTACCGCGCGTGCTTCAAGCCGCAGTTGCCGGCCTACTTCATCGCCCGGCATACGCAGCCGGACGATGTGGTCTACGACCCCTTCAGTGGTCGCGGCACCACCGCCATCGAGGCGGCGCTGTCGGGGCGGCGGGTGATCGCCAACGACGTCAACCCGCTCTCGGCACGGCTCGCTGCACCGCGCCTCGCCGTGCCGGATATCGAAGCCATCGAAGCCCGTCTGGCTTGCGTTCCGAAGACGTCGACGCGGGGCAGTGGCACCGATCTCTCGATGTTCTTCCAGCCGCAGACCCTGCAAGAGATTCTGGGCCTGCGCGACTGGCTTTACGACCGTCGTGCGAGTGGCGCGGCCGATGCCCTCGATGGCTGGATCGGCATGGTCGCCACCAACCGGCTCACCGGTCACTCGCCGGGATTCTTCAGCGTCTATTCCATGCCGCCCAACCAGGCTGTGACGGCCGCGCGGCAGGTGCTCATCAACCAGAAGCGCCAGCAGGTGCCGAGCTATCGCGACACCCATGCGCTCATCCTCAAGAAGAGCCGGCAACTGCTGAGGGGCCTCACCGCCACCCAGCGCGCGTACCTGCAAGCGGCAGGCGACACCGCGCTGTTTCTCACCGGCGATGCCCGCAGCACGCCGCAGATCGCGGATGGCTGCGTGGCCCTCACCGTCACCTCGCCACCCTTTCTCGACGTCATCGACTACGCCGGCGACAACTGGCTGCGCGGCTGGTTCAACAGCCTGCCGGTGGCCGAGATTGCGGCTGCCATGACCCTGCCCCGCACGGTGGCAGAGTGGTCGGCCGTGATGGCGGCCGTCATGGCCGAGTTGTTCCGGATCACCCGGCCCGGTGGGGTAGTGGCCTTCGAGGTCGGCGAGGTGAAGAAGGGCAGTATCAAGCTCGACGAGGTGGTCGTGCCGCTCGGCGTCGCCTCCGGGTTCGCAGCAGAAGCCGTGCTCATCAACACCCAGCAGTTCACCAAGACCGCGCACATCTGGGGCGTGGCCAACAACGCCGTCGGCACCAACAGCAACCGCATCGTGGTGTTCCGCAAGCCCGGCTGAACGCAGCGCTCAGGCGCGGTGGTAGGGATGGTTGGCGTTGACACTCCAGGCGCGATACAGCGCCTCGGCCACCACCACCCGCACTAGGGCGTGCGGCAGCACGAGCCTGGACAGGCCCCAGCTTTCGTCGGCACGGGCCAGTACCTCCGGCGCGTGTCCATCCGGCCCGCCGATGGCGAGGGTCACGTCGCGACCATCCCGCAGCCAGGCGGCCAGACGGGCCGACAGCTGCTCGGTGGTCCACTGGCTGCCGCGTTCGTCGAGCGTGACCAGGCGGGTGTCGCGTGGCAGGGCTTTCAGGATCTTCTCGCCCTCATCCCGCTTGAGGCGGGCGATGTCGGCGTTCTTGCCGCGCGGCGTCACGGTGATCTCTTGCAGGGCAAAGCCATATTCCGGCGGCAGCCGCCGGGTGTAGTCGGCAAAGGCTGCATCCACCCAGTCCGGCATGCGCGTGCCGACGGCGATGAGACGCAGCTTCATGGGCTATGGGTGTGTCTTCAATCGGGCCATCGCGAGGGTCTGATTGAACACCCGCCTAGCGCTTCTTCGCCTTCGCCACCGGCTTCTTGACGGCGGACTTCTTGACGACCTTCAGCGGTCCCTTGGTTACGGTCTTGGGGGCGGCGACTTTCTTGGCCACGGCCTTTTTCGCCGTCGGCTTCTGGGCTGTCACAGTCTTGGGCGCAGCCTTTTTGGCGGCGGGTTTGGCGGGCGCTTTGGCGAGGGGCTTCGCCTTACCCTTGGCGGCGGGCTTCACGACGACCGACTTTTTGGCTGGAGCGGCCTTGGGAGCCGCCTTCTTCGCGGCCGGCTTCTTGCCCGGCGCGGGCTTGGCGGCCGACTTCTTCGCCGCTTTCTGGGCCAGCTTCTTGGCCTTTTTCACTTCGTCGAGCCGGGGCTTGGGCTGCCCGAGATCCCACAGCTTTTCGAGCTGGTAGGTGGCACGGGCACTGGCCTGCATGATGTGGATGATGGTGCCGTTCAAGTCCACCAGCGCCCAGTCGCCCTGTTCCAGTCCCTGCGAGCGCGGGGAGGCCACACCGGCCTCCTTCGCCTTTTCCATCACCGAATCGGCCAGCGCCTTCACGTGCCGGTTTGAGGTGCCGGTGCAGATCACCATGTGGTCGGCAATGCTGGTAAGCGGTGCCACATCGATCAGTTCGATGTTGACGCCCTTCATGTCTTCGAGGGCGGCGATGGCGAGTTTGGTGAGCTGGGCTGGAGTCATTTGAAGTGTGATGTTTCCTAGTGTTTTCCGGGCGCGTCGTCGTGGGTCAAGAGTTCGATGTCTTTGGGCGTGAGGGCATCGAGAATCGCATCCGGCAGCAGCCCGCGCACCGAGGCCTCGGCCTTGAGCAGGCGGCGGATACGGGTGGAGGAAATCTCCATCAGCGGTAGCGGTAGCTCCATCCACAGGCCGGCGGGCACGGTGCGGAAGGCATCGGCGGTATCGGTGTGGCGCTCGGCCAGGATGTCGGCCTCCATCGGCGGCAGCAGCGAGGCCCCGGGGCGGGAGACGACGGCGAGGTGCGCGAGTTCGAGGATTTCCTTCCACATGTGCCAGGTGTGGAAATGCGCGAAGGCATCAGCCCCCAGCAGCAGCACCAGCGGCGTGCGCGGCCGCCACTTCTTGAGCTCCAGCAGGGTGTCGATGGTGTAGCTGGGGCCCTCGCGCCGGATCTCGCGGTCGTCCGCGACCAGGCCCTTTTCCTTGGCGATGGCCATGCGCACCCATTCCAGGCGACGCTGCGGCGAGATGTGCGAATCCGGCCGGTGCATGGGGTGCGCGGTTGGGATGAGCCGCACCTGCGCCAGTTCGAGCCGCTCCATGGCTTCCAGCGCCAGACGCAGATGCCCGTTGTGGAATGGGGCAAAAGCCCCGCCGAAGATGCCGATGGGAGTGTTAGCCATTAGCGCACATGCCCATCACCCAAGACGATCCACTTCTGGCTGGTCAGCCCTTCGAGGCCCACCGGCCCGCGGGCGTGGAACTTGTCGGTGCTGATGCCGATCTCGGCCCCCAGCCCATACTCGTAGCCGTCGGCAAAGCGGGTGCTGGCGTTGACCATCACGCTGGCGGAATCCACCTCGCGCAGAAACCGCCGGGCGCGGGTGCCGTTCTCGGTGACGATGCAATCGGTGTGGGCGCTGCCGTAGGTGTTGATGTGGTCGATGGCGGCGTCGAGGCCATCGACGACACGGATGGAAAGCACCGGGGCGAGATACTCGGTGGCCCAGTCCTGCGCGGTCGCCGGCTTGGCCTCGGGCAGGATGGCGCGGGTGCGTTCGCAGCCGCGCAGCTCGACCTGGTGTTCGCGATAGCTTCTGGCGAGTTCTGGCAGCACCTTCTGCGCGATGGGGCCATCCACCAGCAGCGTCTCCATCGTGTTGCAGGTGCCGTAGCGCTGGGTCTTGGCATTGACGGCGACGGCATAGGCCTTTTCGAGATCAGCCTGCGCGTCGATGAAAACGTGGCAGATGCCATCCAGATGCTTGATCACCGGCACGCGCGCGTGCTCGCTGACGAAAGCGACCAGCCCCTTGCCGCCGCGCGGGATCACCACATCCACGAACTGCGGCATGGTCAGCAACTCGCCGACGGCAGCGCGGTCGCTGGTCTGCACCACCTGCACCGCCTCGGCGGGCAGGCCCGCGGCGAGCAATGCTCGGCGGATGGCATGCGCGATGGCCTGATTACTGTGCAGCGCCTCGCTGCCACCGCGCAGGATGCACGCGTTGCCGCTCTTCAGGCACAGCGCCGCCGCATCCGCCGTCACGTTGGGGCGGCTCTCGTAGATGATGCCCACCACACCCAGCGGCACGCGCATCTTGCCCACCTGGATGCCGCTCGGGCGGTAGGCCATGTCACTGATGGTGCCAACCGGGTCAGGGAGCGCAGCGACCTGGCGCACGCCATCGGCCATGGCCTCGATGCGGGCGGGGTTCAGCTCCAGGCGGTCGAGCAGCGCGGCGTCGAGATGGTTGTCGCGGGCGGCGCGCAGGTCCTCGCGGTTGGCTTCGAGGATTGCGTCGCTTTCTTCGATCAGCCGGTCGGCTAGGGTGAAGAGCGCGGCGTTCTTGGTGCCGGTCTCGGCCTTGGCCAGTGCCCGGCTGGCGGCGCGGGCCTTGTGGCCCACCTCCAGCATGTAGGCTTTGACCTGCTCGGGCGATTCTGATTTTGCTTTTGCCACAGTCGGATCGACTTCAACGATAAGGGGATTCAAGCCGCACGGGCGGCGGGGAGTGCAGCACCACTGGCTGCGAGCACCAATGCTAGCAAGTCCTCCCAGGCAGCAGACTCCTGCCCGGACTTCACGGCCTGATCGACCTTGGCGAGCCGCGCCAGTGCGGCGGCCGGTGAGAAGCCGCGAGAGCGGCGCAGCGCGGCCTCGTAGGGTCGCGCCCGGATGCCGAAAAGCTTGGCCTGCGCGCAGGCACTGTTTACATCTCGGGTCTTGGCGTAGGCCGCACCGGCCGTTGCCCAGGTGCGCAGGGCGTAGGCGAGCGGGCCCTGCACTGCCAGAGCATTGACGCCCTCCTGCCGCAGACGCGCCAGCGCATGCGTGGCGCCCACGGCATCGCCGGTGAGCATCTTGTCGATCAGGTCAAAGGCCTCGAAGCGCGAGGAATCGGCCACCGATTTCAGCAGCGCCTCGGCACTGACTTCCTGATCCGGGAACAGCAGCGCCAGCTTTTCGAGATCCTGCACGCAGGCCAGCAGATTGCCCTCGGTGCGCTCTGCCAGCACCTGCACCGCCTCCGGGTGCAGATGCAATTTGAGCTGGCCCGCGCGCTCGGCAATGAAGGCACCGAGCTGCTCGGGCTTCACCGCTTCGGCGTAGACCGATACGCCCGCGGCATCCAGCGCCTGATACCAAGCCGACTGTCGGCCCTTGTAGTCGAGCGGGTCCACCACGAGCAGCAACAGCGTGTCGCGCGAGGGCTTTTGGGCGAGCGCCGCCAGCGCCTTGGTGCCGTCCTCGGACTTGCCCGTCGGCGCTTCGTCGCCGTCGTCGTCCTCCCCCTCGGCGGCCTTGCTGCGCTTGTGGCCGTTAGGGCCCTTGGGCATGCGTACCTCCACCACCCGCTGCGTGGCAAACAGCGACATCGAGGCACATTCGTCGAACACCTGCTGCCACTTGAATCCCGGCTCCACGGTGAGCGTGACCCGCTCGCTGTAGCCCTGCTTCTTCGCCGCTGCCCGCACGGCATCGAGTGCCTCCTGAATCAGCAGCGGCTCTTCACCCGCCAGCAACAGGATGGGCGGCAGGGGCTTGGCGAGTTGGGCTGTGAGCTGGCTGGGGCGCAGGGCGGTCATGGCCGCATTATCGCCTGCGATGTTTCAGAGAAACGCCAGCAAGGCGTCCGCCAGCGCATCCGGCGCGTCGAAGTGCAGCATGTGGCCGGCATCGGGGATGACGACTTCATGGCGATGTCGGAAACACTCGCGACGCAGCACTTTTTCTTCGGTGCTCACAGCCTTGGCAAACGCCGAGGCGCCGCCGTCGATGAAGGCGGTGGGTGCGGTGATCTGCTTCCAGATCTCCATGCTCTCGGCGTTGCGGTAGAGCGTGGGCATGTCGCGGCGGTGCTTGGGGTCGGCCAGCAGCCGGATGCCGCCATCACTGCCCTTCGCGGCCCAGCCCTGCGCCACGAACAGGGCGCGGGCATCGCTGAGCTGCGGGTGCTGCTTCTTCACGCGCTGCGCCAGTTCCTCGAAGCTCGCGTAGATCTTTTCGCGTGCCGGTTCCTTCAACTGATTGAGCCAGCGCAGGGTTTTGCGCGGGGATTGCGTGGCCGGCATGTCCGGCAGAAACAGGCTGTCGATCACGGCCAGCCTGGCAATGCGCTCCGGCCGCAGGCCCGCATACACACTGGCGATCTGCCCACCCATGCTATGGCCGACGAGCGCGATGGGTGCTGCGGGAGCGAGGTGGTCGATCAGGGCATCGAGATCGCCGAGGTAGTCCGGAAACCAGTACCCGTCCGGCGGCCACTCGCTGTAGCCATAGCCGCGCTGGTCGGGGGCCACGACGTGAAAGCGGGCACCCAGTCGCTCGGCCACATCGCTCCAGGTGGCGGAGGTATCCAGCCAGCCATGCAACAGCACGAGCAGCGGCTTGTCGCCACCGCCCCAGGTGCGCAAATGAAAGCGCAGCCCCCTGAGCCGGACGAAACGCGAGGTGCTCTGCGTCATTGGCTTCAAGCAGCCTCGACGACCCGAGAGAGAGTCTCTCGCCGTGCCTGCGATCCCTGCTGCGCAGGGGCCCTCGCAGGGTGGCTCAAGCCTCCACCTTGATCAACAACTTGCCGAAGTTCTCGCCCGTGAACAGCTTGTTGAGCGTCTCCGGAAACGTCTCGATGCCTTCCACGATGTCTTCGCGCGACTTGAGCTGGCCAGCGGCCAGCCAGCCGCCCATCTCCCGCGCGGCCTCGCCATAGCGAGCGGCCCAGTCGAAAACCACGATGCCCTCCATCCGCGCACGGTTGACCAGCAGGCTCAGGTAATTGGTGGGGCCTTTCACGGGCGTGGTGTTGTTGTATTGCGAGATGGCACCGCAGATGACGATGCGGGCCTTCATGCGGATCTGCGTGAGCACGATGTCGAGAATCTCGCCGCCGACATTGTCGAAGTAGACGTCCACGCCCTTCGGTGCGGCCTCCTTCAAGGCCACTCTCAGATCGCCCTGCTTGTAATCGACGCAGGCATCGAAGCCGAGTTCCTTCACCACGAAGTCGCACTTGTCCTGCCCACCGGCGATGCCGACCACGCGGCAGCCCTTGAGCTTGGCGATCTGGCCGACGACCTGACCGACTGCACCGGCGGCACCGGAGACGACCACCGTCTCGCCCGCCTTGGGCTGGCCGGTGTCGAGCAGGCCGAAGTAACCCGTGAAGCCCGGCATGCCCAGCACGCCGAGATATTTGGGCAGCGGCGCGAGCGCGCCGTCCACGGTGTAGAGCGTGCCGATGCCGTTGGCCGCGCCGATCACTGCATAGCCCTGCACGCCCCAGTTGCCGACCACGTGCTGCCCCACCTTGAACTTGGGGTGGTGGCTCGTCACCACCTCGCCCAAGGTACCGGCGCGCATCACCTCGCCGATACCGACCGGCGGGATATAGCTCTTACCCTCATTCATCCAGCCACGCATGGCAGGGTCGAGCGAGATGTAGAGCGTCTTGACCAGCACCTCGCCTTCCGCGGGCACGGGGATGGTGGTTTCGGCGTATTCGAAATCACTGCGCTTGACCATGCCGACCGGGCGGGCAGCCAGCTTGAACTGCTTGTTCATCGCGCTCATGCCAGCTCCCCTTTCAGGAAGGCCGACATCAGCGGCAAACGGTCGTTACCCCAGAACATCTGCTTGCCGATGAAGAAGGTGGGCGCCCCGAAGACCCCGCGGGCGATGGCGTCTTCGGTGTTGGCCCGCAGCACGTCCTTCACGGCCGCCTCGCCCGTAGCGGCGAGGATGGCAGCACCATCCAGCCCCAGCTTGCCGGCGATGGCGGCAACCGCCTCTGGCTGGGTCAGATCAGCGCCTTCGGCCCAGTAGGCGGTGAGCGCGGCCAGTGCAAACGGCACGCCCTGAGCGGCCTGGTCGGCCGCGATGATCGCCCGCGAGGCCAGCACGCTGTTGAGCGGAAAGTTCTTGGGGAACACGAACGGCACCTTGTAAAGCTTGGCCCACATCGTGGCGTCCTTGAACAGGTATTTGCCCTTGGCCGGGATGGCGGCCGGCATCTTGTTGCCGGTGGCCTCAAAGGCCTTGCCGAGCAGGAACGGCTTCCACTGCACCGTTGCCCCGTGCGCCTTGCCAAAAGCCTCGATCTGGGTCGCCGCGAGGTAGCTGTAGGTGCTGGCCGGGTCAAAGAAAAACTCGATGGTGGTGCTCATGGCGGGTTGCTCTCCTCAAGATGGTTATGGGTCTGCAGCAGACGGCCCCGGGGCGGCGACCCTCTTGCATACCGCTGAGTATCCCGGCTGTCCCCTGCCGCCACAAGGCAGGGCTCGGGCGGCATGGAACATGCAGGCGCTTTGGGGCGATAGATTCGGGTGCGTGCCTTGAGGGCGACCTCTACAATCGCGCTGCTCCAATCCAACCGCGGGTTGCTACGCACCAACAGCCTACTTGCAGCAGGATGATCGAAAGAGTGACGGGACGATGACGTATTGCGTAGCAGCGAAGGTGAATGACGGGCTGGTTTTTGCGGCAGACACTCGCACCTCGGCCGGGGTGGATGACGTCCGCACCTACAACAAGATGCACATCTTCGAAACACCCGGCGAACGGGTATTTGTGATCATGTCGTCCGGCAATCTGGCCACCACGCAGGTGGTGCTCAACCACATCCGCCGTGACATGGCGGACGAGCACGCGCCGGTCAGCCTCGGCAAGGTGCGGCACATGTTCGACGCCGCCGACTACATCGGTGGTCTATCGGTGCGCTCGCAGCGTGAATCGGCGCAGCACTCGCAGTCCAGTGTGGACTTTCGCACCACCATGATCCTCGGCGGGCAGATCGAGGGCGAAGACCCGGCGCTGTATCTGATCTACCCCGAAGGCAACTGCATTTCGGCCAGCCCCGAGACCCCGTACATCCAGATCGGCGAGAGCAAGTACGGCAAGCCGATCCTCGACCGCATCATCCGGCCCTATGTGTCTCTGGAAGACGCCGCCCGCTGTGCGCTGGTGAGCCTGGACTCGACCATGAAGTCCAACCTCACGGTCGGTCCGCCGCTCGATCTCGCCATCGTGCCGCGCGATGCACTGCGCATCACCCACAAGCTGCGCTTCGACCTCGACACGCCGTTCTATGCCGGCCTCAAGAAGGCCTGGGGCGATCTTCTGGTGCGTTCGTTCCTCGAACTGCCGCGCTTCGAGTGGGAGCCCTCGCAGGATCAGCGCGATCTGATCTAGTGATCAATAACCGCCCGCATTCAGCGGCTGGGCGAGGATCCACAACCCGCTGCCGGTGTAGAGCATCATCAACAGCAGCATCGGCAGTTGGCTCAGGGTAGCCGCGCGACGCGTGGCAAACATCTCCAGCGCCACGCGGTGAGCCAGCACCACACTCACGATATGCCCGAGCACGATCAGACCCACCTGCGTATGCCAGACCAGGCCCGCATCCGGGATATGCGCCCGCGGGGGCCCCAGCCAGCGCCAGGCCCACTCGTTACCCGTACCCAGGGGGTCGCTGAGCAGCCAGGGCAGTTGCGCGCCTTGCGTGAACAGCAGCGTGTAGTAGTGGGTGACGTGGTAGACCAGCGCGATGGGGATCAGCGTGGGCGCGAAACGCAGTGCCAGCGCGCGCAGACCCTGCGGGCTGCCAGTGAGCCACTGAGCGAGCTTGAGGCAGCCCAGATAGACCGCGAGATAGAGCAGCGGCGATAGCAGCAGCGCCACCGTCTGCCAGCCCAGATAAATGCGCTTGAGCTGGGGAAAGATCTCCACCGGCTGATCGCCCAGCAGCGGTAGCCAGAGCGAGGCGTACAGGTCTTTCCAGAACAGCCTCACCCAGGGCACGGTCTCACGCAGCCCATCAAAAGCGGTGGACGAGAGCATGAAGAGGATGAATACCACACCGCTCCAGTGCGCCGTACGCTCGCGCAGCAGGCCCGAAAACGGCCATTGCAGACGCAGCCGACCGGACGACCAGTGCACCGGCGCGCACCGCGCGAAGTAGTGCAGAAACACGGCAAAGAACTCGCCCTGCTTGAACCAGGCCTGCGAGCCCAGCCACCAGGCACCGGCGAGATTGATGAGGGTGTAGGCGATCAGCAGCCACGACAGCCCCGCAGGGCCGGTACCGCCGAACAGTTCCACCCAGATGAAGCCCACATAGAGCGTCAGCGCCGGCCACAAGCCGAGGCGTTCGGGGTCGGCGATGCGCCCGTGCCAGGGGCCGGTGAGCCGCTCGCCGGCTTGCACGATCAATGCCCAGGGATTGATCGCGGCATACAGCGGCCCGCAGAGCGCCACGAGGTAGGCAAAGCCCAGCACGAAGCCGATCCAGAATCCGCTCATGTTGAAGTTGGCGTAGGCGTTCTGGCTGCCCGCCAGTCCACTGAGTACCGCAAGACCCAGCAGGGCGAGGCTCAGGCCCTGCGCGCCGCGCCGCAGGCGCGGATAACGCACGAGCGCCGTCTCGTCGGCCGGGCCGGCCGTCGTCGGGGCCGGTGTTCGCGTACCGAACCAGGCCATGACCACAAATGACAGCAGCAACGCCGCCACCGCGCCATACAGATACAGCCAGAGCGGCACCGGCAGGTTGTAGAGCTTGCCGAAGGAATGCGCCTCGGCGCGTCCCGCCAGCAGCAGTGCGCACAGGGCCGCCTGACGTCTCACTGCGGCTGCACTTCCAGCGCACCGAGTTCAAGGTGCGAGTGGTGCAGCTCGTATTCGAAGCGGCCCGAGCGGTCTGCCACAAAGTGCAGCTCGGTGCGCTGGCCGGCGGGCAGCTTGAGGCTGAGGTCGTAGCCATGCAGATGCAACTCGTCGTGGCGATCGACCGTGATGGCGATGGTCACCGGCGTACCCTGCACGACCGAGAGCACTGCGGGGCCGCTGACCAAATGCTGGTCTTTCACCACCAGCTCGAACACGGACGACACGGGTGCGGCAGGGGCGGGCGGCGCAATGACTGCGGGCATGGCTGCCGTGTTGGGCGGCGGCACCGCAGGCGGCACCGGGCTTGCGACGGGCGTTGGCCGCATCCACAAAAACAGCCCGCCCAGCAACAGCAGTGCCGCCAGCGGAAAGACCCAGTTCTTCATCCCCACTCCTGATCGTCGATGTTCACGAAGGCTTGCGGGCAATCCATTGATTGGCCCCGCGCAGCACGAGACGCTGACTCTCGCCGATCTGCAGGGGCACCTGCCACTCGTTGAGCCGACCGCTGGCGGGCAGCGGCGTGGGCAACCTGCCCTGCCAGGCGGCGCGCGGCTCCAGCCAGGTAAAGCTGCTGGCCTTGGAAACCTGCTGCCAGCCCCGCTGCCCGGCCGGCTGCGGCAGGCTGCTCGCGGCGCGCCAGCCGGCACTGCCGACATCGGCCCAGACTCCACCGCGGCCGATCTTCAGGTATGGCCTGCCCTCGGCATCGAGCACGGCCACCGTCTGGGCGCTGGCGTTGCGCAGGAATAAGGCCGGCACCGGGCCTGGAGACAGCTGCACGCTCACGCCAGCAGGCAAGGCACCCGCGTTCAGCAGTGTCGCCATGGCAACGCCCTTGGGTGGCGGCGTGAAGGTGAACACGCCCCGGAGTTCGAGCGGCTCACCGCCGAGCCGTGCCGGGATGCGCCACTGCTGAAAGGCCATCTCCTCCCCGATCTGCCGGATGGCGTAGGGAACATCCAGGGTCGCCGTCTGCAGCCGCGCGTCGAACCAGCCGTATTCCGGCGTGGCGGCAATGGGCTTCCAGCGCGGGGTGTTCGACAAGGTGTTGGCGTGCGCGTTGCCGCCACCGGAGACCCGCGAGAGATGAAAGGCCTTGGCGGCCAGGTCGCCCTCGGCAGCCTGTGGCCCGATGCGGAGAAATACCCGGCCTTCGTCGTCCAGAATCTCCAGCAACTTGCCGGTGCGATTGGCCACCACCAGTTGGGGCGAAAACAGGTCCTGGTGCAGCTCCACCGTCAGCCCCGGTGTCTTGATGGCCGCCAGATCAACCCGGATATCGTTGCGAACGCCGTGTGCTGTCGCAGACGATGCCACGATCCCAGACAAAAGGGCCGCCAGAAGGCGGCCCCGCAAACCCTGAACCGCGCGCATCAGCTGCAAGAAAGATCAGCGCCCTTGACCAGCAGCGATTTCGAGATCGATGGCGCCAGGCCTTGCGACGTTTTCTTGTTGATGAACAGCATGTAATAGCCAGGCGGGGCGACGTTGGCATTGGCCGGCATCTGCACCCGCAGGCCGCGGCTGCTGCGACCGATGATGGGCAAATGCACCGCACGCTGGTCGCCATCGACGATATGAGTGAGTGCCGAGCGGCGGATCAGCACCACGGATTCAATATCGACCGCATCGCTGGTGGAAATATCGAACGCCTGCCCGTGATCGACCTCGCTCGGGGCACCGTCGATGCTGGGACGCGACAGGAACATGTATGGCGGGCTGTAGATCTCGAAACTGGGATCGCGCCCTCGCTGCGGTGACTTGCCGGGCAGCTGCAGGTCGTAGGCATAGCCGGTGCTGATCGGGGCGTGTCCGCCCACCAGCACGCGGCCGTCCGGCAGCAAGATCTCGGTGTTGTGGTAGGTGCGTGGCTGGCCCTGGCTGGCCATGACGGTCCAGGTCTCGGTGGCGGGGTCGAACATCTCGGTCTCCAGGATCGGCACGCCGGTGCCGGGCAGGATCACTTCGTCGAAGTCGGCCCCGGAGAACACCATGACCGAGCCCGTCGGCAGCAGCACGGCAGTGCCATACCAGCGCGGCTTGTCGAGCGACCCGGTATTGCGTGAACTCAATGCCATGCTGCCGTCGGCTGCGATATCGACAGTGTCGATGCGCGACAGTGCGACCGGCACACCCGAGCCGGGATTGGTCGCTGCCGCGAGACCCAGCGTGCCGCCGGCGGTCAGAAACTCCACCTTGCGGTAGTTGCCATCAGCGTCGGGCTTGAGCGGCAGCATCAGATTGAACGTGGACCCCCGGAAACCGGCGACCAGCTCCGGCGCGGCTTCAAGCACCGGCGTCAGCGTGCTGCTCACGGTACCGACGGCCGGCAAAGGCGTGTTTTCCAGCAGGGTCTGAAACCCCTGGGCCAGGAAGGGCAGATCCGGCGTCGGCACCGGCGACAAGGCCGGGCCGAGCGAGGGCTGCGGGATGGTCACGCCCGGCACTGGCAGGTTTGGCACGGTCAGGTTGACACCGGCACCGGACAGCGCCGTGTTGAACGCTGCGGGCAGCCCTGGAATGCCGAGATCGGTCCAGCTCTTGGTCACCGGGTCGTAGGCCGAAGCGATGTTCCACAGCGGCTGGTCCACCGACTGGCCAAAGGGGTTGAACGCCTGCCCCGCAGCACCGTAGTAGACCTGCCCGTTCGGCAGCAGGTGCATGCGCGCGAACAGCGGCAGGGATTTCTGCGCCGCGATGCCGTTATCGGACCAGGTGCCGCAACCGAGCTTGTAGGTTTCGGTCTCCAGCACGTTGCGACCCGAGGCGAGGGGGCGATCCGGATACACCGGCTTGATCAGCTTGGTGACGCCGCTGACGATGAACACATCACCGCTACCCAGCGTGACCATGGTCGGATACCAGCGGCCGTAGCCCATGCTGCCGGTCTGGCTCCAGGTGTCGTTGCGATAGTCGAAGATGCGCGCATTCTTGAGGCCTTCCAGTTCCACCAGGCCCAACTCGGTGTAGTAGTCGGTGCCACCTGCGGCCATGATGCGGCCGTCGTAGAGCTGCACGAGGTGCGAGCAGAACAGCGCACCGTCGTTGCGAAACTGGTCGTCCGGCGAAAGGCCTGTGCCGATGTTGGGGTTGATCGAGCCGGTGTCGTTGTTGATGGGGCGCGACCACAAGGCCTTGCCATCGCTGCCCATCTTCAGCAGCCGGGTCTGATCACTGACTGCGACATCGCCAAATTCCTTGACGATGTTGAACTCGACGTTCTCGGTGCCCTCCAGGGCGTTGAAGTAGACGATGCGGTCGTCTGGCAGCAGCGCCACGCTGCCGGCCGAGGGCTTGCATTCAAAAAAGCCGTTCTCGCCCTGTCGCACGCAGTTGGGGTAGTCGCTGTCCTGCCGCACCGGGTTGGTGAACACGGGCGCGGTGCCGTAGTCATACTCGCTCAAGAACTTTTCTTCGCAGAATGGCAAGGTGAATGCGCCCTTGGTCGCCCGCGTGGCGGCATCGCCGGTCATCTGGTTGAAACTGGCGGCATTGCTGACGCATCCCTTGGCCTCCGCCACCGGGGGCGTGGTGGGTGTGGGTGGCACCGTCGGCGCGGGGCTGCTCCCATCGCCAACAGGGTCGCCGCCACCGCAGGCGGCCAGCAGGGTGATACTCATCAGCGACAGCAACGCCGCACGATTGATCTTGCGCATGTCCTTTGACTCCTCCGCGCGTCTTCGGAATACGAGACACGCTGTATGTGGTTGAACCTGCATCAGACGACCTTCCGTAGTCGCTGATTGCGGGGAGATCATCTGTTCTGCCTCCAGCTTTGTCATTGGGGAGTAAGTGCAAAGAGATTGTGGGTTTTCACAAAGAGAACTGGCTCCATTCGAGTCGAGAGCCAGACACGGGGATGAGGCGCCCCAGATGCAGATGGATCGCAAAGGAAATGCATGAACACCATGACCACCGTGATGCTTGAAGAGGGCGTCAGGAGCTTGTCGCCCCCACTGCGGGCGATTGTCGAAGTCCAGCTCGAAAACTCCGATGCCATCGTCAAGCGCGCGATGGTCGCGATGCGGCAGGCCATCCCCGACTACGCACTGATCGAGGATGCGGCGATCCAGCACGATGTGCAGAAATCGGTGGCGCACAACGTGCGCATGTGGTTCAACGCGCTGCTCTCAGGCCACCCACCAACCGACCGGGAACTCGAACCCTTGATCGCCTTCGGTCGTCGCCGGGTCCATCAGGGGGTCTCGCTGCAAAGCCTCTTGCAGGCGTTTCGCACCGGCTCGCGGGTGCTGTGGGATGTGCTACTGGAAGACGCCGGCACGGACGAGGCGATCCATCGCGAACTGCTGTTCAAGATCTCGCCCTACATCCTGTATCACTTCGATCTCATGGGTCGCACCATCGGGCAGGCGCATGCCGAGGAGCAGCAGAAGCGAGCGCGCTGGCGCGACCGCCTGCAGCATGAACTGTGCGATGTGATCTTCAGTCACCCTGACGATACCGAGAGTTTTCGCGAACACACCGTGGCGCTGGGCCTCGATGCCAACGCGACACACCTCGCGGTGGCGCTACGGATGGCGCCTGGCTTGCGAGAGCGCATCACGCCCGAAGCCGGTCTGGACAAGCTCATGGCCTCGACCTGCCGTGTATTCGGGCTGGAGCGCGAAGGTGTCTTGCGCACTTTGCGCAACGGCCATGTGCTGCTTTGGGTTCCACTGCCGGCGGGCGAACAGGCGAGCGAGGCCGAACGCCGCCTGAGCGCCCAGGCAGCGTCGCTGCCTGACACCAGCACCGACATCGCGAGCATCGGCTTCGGCTTGCCGGACAGCGGTGCGCGCGGCTGGCGACGCAGTGCCGATCAGGCCCTGCGTGCGCTCGATCTCGGTCTGCGCATCGAACCCACGGGCCGGGTGCACCGATATCTCGATGTCGCACTGGACGATGCCCTGAGCAGTGCCGACAACGTGGTGCGGTTCTTCGAGAGCCTGATGGAGCGCCTGGTACCAGAGCCTCACTTGATCAAGACCCTCGAAGCCTTCTTTGAATACCGGCAACACCGCAAGGCGGTGGCCGGCGCACTCAACATCCACCCGAATACCCTGAGCTATCGGCTGGAGCGCATCGAAACCTTGCTGGGCGCGCAGCTCGATGACATCGGCTGGCTGACGCGCCTGCATGCCGCACTCCGGCTACGTCAGATCAGCCATTCCGCATCGCTGAAATAAGCGCACGGCGGCACGCCCAATGCTGCGCTGCGGCATTGGGCTTTGTGCAAAGACACAGCGCCTTTCGTCGTTTGGCCAATGGTTGTTTGCGGCGCGTGCGCTGCATACTCGCCCCACTTCGCAGTGACCCTCAGTAAATGAGGGCCTGCGGAGGGTGCGAGGAAAAACATAACCATCACAGTGAGGTGAATCACGATGAAGAAAAGTCGTCGCGTGCTGCTGCATGCCAGCGCCAGTGCAACACTTTTGACCATGCCCCTGGCCGCCATGGCCATTCCGTTCCAACTGGGACCTATCGCAGCAACCATCGACAGCACGATCTCGGCCGGCGTGTCGGTGCGTACCCAGAGTCCGGATGCTGCTCTGGTCGGCATCACCAACGGCGGCACCGCCCGCTCGGTGAATGACGACGATGGCAACATCGCCTTCAAGAGCGGTGACATCACTTCGGCAAACCTGAAGGTCTCCCACGATCTGGAATTCAAGTACCAGAATTACGGCGTCTTCTCGCGCGTTTCCTACTTCTACGACGAGACTTCGTCGAGTGCCGACAAACTGGAAGATCGTCGCAATGCGGCTGGCAACGTGGTCACCGCCCGCCAGCGCGGCAATTACGAGTTGGGTCCGCGTGGCCGCGACCGGCTCGGTTCAGAGTTCCGTTTGCTCGATTTGTTTGCCTACGGCAACTTCGATGTCGCCGGCCATGGCCTCTCGCTGCGCGCGGGCAAGCAGGTGATCAACTGGGGCGAGAGCACCTTCATCGGCAACAGCATCAACTCGATCAACCCGGTCGACGTCTCGCGTCTGCGCCAACCCGGTGCCGAGTTGAAGGAGGCGCTGCTGCCAACCCCGATCATCTCGGCGCAGTTCCAGATCACAGGCGATCTCAGCCTTGAAGGCATCTGGCTGGCCGCCTACGACAAGACCCAGATCGACCCACGTGGCAGCTTTTTCTCCACCAATGACTTCGTGTCGGACGATGGCAGCCGCGCGGTGGTGAGCTTCGGTCGTCGGGAAGATGACAACTTCGCCAACCGCGTACCAGCCGGCCCCAACAATCCCAACTCGGCCAGCGTCTGGCTGCCGCGCCAGGAGACGAGGGACCCGAACAACACGACCAATCAGTATGGCTTTGCGCTGCGCTACTTCTCGGAAGCACTGAACAACACCGAGTTCGGACTGTTCACGCTGAAGTATCACAGCCGCACCCCGCTGGTCTCCGCGATCCGTGGCGGCTCCAGCAATGTCACCAGCACCGCGCCGACTTGTGGGTCTCAGGCAACGCCGGTCACGGGCTGCCGGGGCACGTATTTCTCCGAGTTCCCGGAGAACATCGAGTTGTATGGGTTGTCATTCAACACCACGGCGCCATACGGCGTGGCGTTGCAGGGCGAGTATTCGTTCCGCCCCAACCAACCCATCCAGCTCTCGGGAACCGAGATCCTGCTCTCCGCGCTGGGTGCTCCCAGCAATCTGAGTGGCACACCACAGAGCGCAGTGCGCGCCACGCCCTATGCCTTGGGCGACTACATCCAGGGTTATCGCAACATCGAGATGCATCAGGCGCAGGTGACACTGACCAAGGCCTTTGGCCCCACGATCGGCGCCGAGCAGTTCGTATTGCTGGGTGAGGTCGGCGTGACGCATCTGGAACTGCCGAACAACCTGCGATTCGGTGGTCCCGGCGCCGGGCTGCCGGCCTGCGGCTTTGGCACCCCGGTGACGGTGGCCAACGGCTCCTGCCAGAGCCAGGGCTTTGCCACCGACAACTCCTGGGGTTACCGCGTGGTGGCCCGCATGGACTTCGAGAACGTGATCAGTGCGGTGCAGATGTCGCCGCGACTGGTGTTCTCGCAGGACGTCAACGGTGTCAGCCCGACCTTCAACGAGGGGACCAAGGCCATCACGGCAGGCATCGGCTTCAACTACCTGCAGCGCTGGCAGGCCGACATCGGCTACACCACCTTCTTCGGCGGCCGGACGTATTCGGGCACCGATCCGGTCGCCCCCGGTACCGACGTCAACCCCGACCCGAACGTGACTACGCTTTCGACTGGTGACACCAGCCAGTCGCAGAGTTTCGCCACCAGTGCCAACCCGAACAAGGATCGCGACTTTTTCGCCGTCAGCGTTTCTTACGCATTCTGATTCTGGAGAACTCCCATGAAACTTCGATTGATTGCTGCGAGCCTGTTCACCGGGCTCGTGACCTTCACGACCGCGCAGGCTGCGGTCTCTGCGAGCGAGGCCGAGAAACTCGGCACCTCGCTCACCCCCATCGGTGCCGAGAAAGCTGGCAATGCGGCCGGCACCATCCCGGCCTGGGACGGTGGCAACACCAAGATCCCGGCTGGATTCGTCTCCGGCGGCCATTATCCAGACCCCTTCGCGGCTGACGCGGTGCTGTTCACCATCGATGCCAGCAACGCCGAGAAATACAAGGAGAACCTCGCCCCAGGCCAGCTCGCGCTGTTCAAGCGCTATCCGGACTGGAAGATGAAGGTCTACCCCACGCGGCGCACCGCCGCGTATCCGGCCGGGCTGTATGCCGAGACCAAGGCCAACGCCACCAAGGTCAAGCTGGTGTCCGGCGGAAACGGCCTCGAAGGCACCAATGGCGGCGTGCCCTTCCCCATCCCCAAGGATGGGCTGGAGGCAATCTGGAATCACCTGACGGTCTACAAGGGCGATACCTATGCGACCTCCTGGGCACAGGCCCCGGTGACGGCGAGCGGTGACTACAACCTGGTGAAGTTCGACTACGAGTACGACTTTGTGTATTCGAACCAGAAGAAGACACCGGCGCAGCGCGAAGAGAACCTGCTGTTCTTCTTCCTGCAGATCATCAAGGAGCCGGCGCGCCTCGCGGGGTCGATCCTGCTGGTGGATGATTTCATCGATCAGGTAAAGACTCCGCGCAAGGCCTGGACCTACAACCCCGGACAGCGCCGCGTGCGCTTAGCACCCACAGTCGTCTATGACAACCCGGGCACCGCGGCCGACGGCCTGCGCACCAACGATGATTTCTTTATGTACAACGGCGCGACCGACCGCTACGACTGGACCCTGGTGGGCAAGAAGGAGATGTACATCCCCTACAACGCCTACAAGGTCAACGGCCCGAGCCTGAAGGTGAAGGATGTGCTGAAGGTCGGTCACGTCAACCCCGATCCGCTGCGCTACGAGCTGCATCGTGTCTGGGTGGTTGAGGCCAACCTCAAGGCTGGTACCTCACATCTCTACAAGAAGCGCACCTTCTACATTGATGAAGATAGCTGGATCATCCACGCCATCGACAAATACGACAATCGCGATCAGCTCTGGCGCTACGACGAGCTGCACAGCTATGGCTACTACGATGTGCCGTTCCTCGCGCCGGGCCTGGAGGTGAAGCACGACCTGCAGTCTGGCCGCTACATCGCGCTGTCGATCCGCAACGAAGAGAAGACGGTGTATCAGCCCATCGTCCGCACGCCGGCTGACTTTACGCCGGATGCGCTGCGCACCAAGGGAACCCGCTAACAGGGGCTCGACCCCAGACGACTTTGTGATGGTATTGACCCCGGTTGGCCCAAGGCCAACCGGGGTTTTCTTTTGGCAGCCCTTGAGCGGGCGAGACCGGCGCCGTGGCGAGGTTGGCCAGCCGCGATCCAGGCCAATCAGGTGCGGAAGTAACTCTCGACCACCGCGTCGTCCACGCCACCGAGACCGATCTGGATTTCATCCATGAACAGCGCGAGGCCATCGGGTTGCTCCAGCAGCGCTTCGATGTTGGCATCCATCACCAGCGCCTTGGTGCGCTCGATGGCGCGCTCCACCTTGCGGCTGGGCGGCAGGAAGGGTAGCGCCGATCCGACCATCGACAGGCAGTAGCTCACGCTGCGCGGAAACTGCCGGTTTTGCAGCAGGAAACGCAGCACATTCGGGCCATTCACACGGGTGCGCACGTGGCGGCGGTACATCTGATACGCCGTCAGCGACTTCAACACGCTCATCCACTGGATGTTGTCGAAGGGCGTGAGCGCCGCATCTGGCTTGAACAGGCGGCTGGAGCGCACATCGAGGATGCGCGTGGTCATGTCGGCCTGCTCCAGATTGGTGCCGATACGCAGAAACTGGAAGCCGACGTCGCGGCTCAGGTTCGACGAGAGCACGCCGATCAGCAGCATCACGCCATTGATCACGCCTTGCAGAAAGTCCTGGCGACGGGCGCGATTGATGCTGCGCTCGCCGCGCTCCTGCACGAACAGGTACACGTCGTTGAGACGCTCCCAGGCTTCGCGCGGCAGACAGTCGCGCGACACGCGGGCCACTTCGCGGGCGAAGCTCAGGCTCGAAAAGATTGCGCCAGGATTGCGCTCGTCGGCGATCAAGAAACGCACCACATTGTCTTCGGTCGCCTCCATGCCGGTGGTCTTGAACAGGCCGTCGGCACCAGCGATTTCGAGCAGCGGTAACCAGCCGACAGTGACATTGCGGGGCAGGTCCAGCAGCAGATTGGCGTGGACGTTGATGAGTCGGGCGGTGTTCTCGGCACGCTGCAGGTAGCGGCCAAACCAGTAGAGATTGTCGGCAACGCGGGAGAGCATGGTTATTTCGCCCCCTGCTGCTTGGGCTGCTTCTGCGATTGCTGCTGTTGCAGCACCGCGGGTAGCGGGTCGGAGGCATCGAGGTCGACCACCCAGGTGTCCTTGCTGCCGCCACCCTGCGAGCTGTTGACCACCAGCGAGCCTTTCACCATCGCCACGCGCGTCAGCCCGCCAGTGGTGACGTAGGCACCGCCATCCGGCTTGCTCAGGATGAAGGGGCGCAGGTCGAGGTGCCGGGGCTGAACCCCTTCGTCGGTGATGGTGGGTGCCACGGAGAGCGCCAGGGTAGGCTGTGCCATGTAGTTGCGCGGGTTCTTCTCGATCAGCTCGCGAAACTTCTCACGCTCGGCGGCGGTGGAGCGCGGGCCGATCAGCATGCCGTAGCCGCCGGATTCGTTGGCGGGCTTCACCACCAGCTTGTCGAGATTGGCCAGCACATATTCGCGCTGCTTGTCGTCCATGCACAGATAGCTCGGCACGTTCGGCAGGATAGGGTCTTCGCCCAGGTAGTACTTGATCATCGCGGGCACGAAGGCGTAGACGACCTTGTCGTCCGCCACACCGGCACCGGGCGCATTGGCGAGTGCCACCTTGCCCTTGAGCCAGGCACGCATCAGACCCGGCACGCCGAGCATGGAATCGGGACGGAAGGCTTCGGGATCGAGAAAGAGATCATCCACGCGGCGGTAGACCACATCGACCCGGCGCAGGCCGTGGATGGTGCGCATGTAGACGCAATCGTCCTCGCCCACCACGAGGTCGGAGCCTTCCACCAGCTCCACGCCCATCTGCTGCGAGAGATAGGCGTGCTCGAAATAGGCGCTGTTGTAGATGCCGGGGGTGAGCAGCACGACGGTGGGCAGGTCGAGCGGGCGCGGCGAGAGGGCGGCCAGCATGTCGAACAATTGTGCTGGGTAGTCATCCACCGGGCGGATGGCGGTGGTCTCGAAAATCTCAGGCCAGACGCGCTTGGTGACCAAGCGGTTTTCCAACATGTAGCTCACGCCCGAGGGCACCCGCAGATTGTCTTCCAGCACGTAGAGCGTGCCGTCGCCATCGCGTACCAGGTCGCTACCGCAGATGTGCGCCCAGATGCCGCCGCGAGGCTTCATGCCGACGCACTGCGGGCGGAAGTTCACCGAGTCCGCCAGCACGGACTCCGGAAACACGCCGTCCTTGATGATCTTGCGCGCGCCGTAGATGTCCTGGATGAAATGGTTGAGGGCGGCGACACGCTGCTTCAGGCCAGCCTCGGTGCGCTCCCACTCCTTGGCGGGGATCACCCGCGGAATGATGTCGAACGGCCAGGCGCGATCGACGTTCTTGCCCTCGGTGTAGACCGTGAAAGTGACGCCCATGACCTTGATGGCCAGATCCGCCGCCAGGCGGCGCTCGGCGAGTTCCTTCTGCGAGAGCGTTGCGAGGTACTTGAGGAGATGCTCGGACCCGGCGCGCGGTGCACCTTTGGCGTCCACGAGTTCGTCAAAATGTGTTTTGTAGTCGTAATCGCGCCACTCAACGGCCATGTGCTTTTTTTCCGGTGCGCTTTGTATTGAATGCTGTTTGAAACGCTAACACGGTGTCTCGCAAAACGCAGGCCAGCGCCAGGGTGGCGTGGCCGCGATGGTAGACTCGCGCATCGCTGACTGAACCCTCAATGGCCCGCACTACCGCCGCACTCGAACTCAAAGGCCGGATGCTCTCGGCCACCCGCATCCGGATCGTGGATGCCGATCCGGCCGCCATCGACGCCCACCTGCAGGAGCTTCGTCGGCAGATGCCGCAGGCGCTGAAGGGCATGGTGGCGGTCCTGGAATCAGAGGCAGCCATTGACCTCTCGTCCTTGCTTGTCAGTCTGCGCGCCGCGGGTATACAGCCCGTGGGGGTGGTGGATGGCCCTCTCGCCGCTGCGGCAGCGTCCAACGGACTGGCCATATTGCCCAAGGACAACCGGGTCCGCGCCGAGCAGCCGCTGCCCGCAGCCGCGGCACCCGTTGCCCCAGCACCCGCCGCACGCCGCCCGACCCGCGTCATTACCGAGCCGGTGCGGTCAGGCCAGCAGATCTACGCCGAGGATGCCGACCTCGTCGTGCTCTCGGCGGTCAGCCCGGGTGCAGAGGTGATCGCCGATGGCTGCGTGCATGTCTACGGGCCGCTGCGGGGACGAGCGCTGGCCGGGGCGCGGGGCGACGAGGCGGCGCGCATTTTCGCTCGCCGCTTCGAGGCGGAGCTGGTGGCGATCTCTGGCGTCTACGCTGTGGCCGATCAGCTCAAGAGCGCCAAGAGTGGCGAGGCCACCCAGATTTTGCTGCACCAAGGCAAGCTCGTGATCGAGCCGCTGAACTGATTCGCAGACCCCTCAAACCGATTCTCAAGGGAAGCACCTATGACCAAAATCATCGTCACCACCTCCGGTAAGGGCGGCGTGGGTAAAACCACCACCAGCGCCAGCTTCTCGACCGGGCTGGCTGCCCGCGGCAAAAAAGTGGCGGTCATCGACTTCGATGTCGGCCTGCGCAATCTCGATCTGATCATGGGCTGCGAGCGGCGCGTGGTGTTCGACTTCGTCAATGTGCTGCAGGGCGAGGCCAATCTGCGGCAGGCCCTGATCCGCGACAAGACCTATGAGAACCTGCACATCCTCGCTGCCAGCCAGACCCGCGACAAGGATGCGCTGACGCTCGAAGGCGTCGAGAAGGTGCTCAACGATCTCGTCGCCGAGGGCTTCGACTACATCATCTGCGACTCGCCGGCTGGCATCGAGAAGGGCGCGCACCACGCGATGTACTTTGCGGACGAGGCGCTGATCGTGACCAACCCCGAGGTGTCGAGCGTGCGCGACAGCGACCGCGTGCTGGGCCTGCTGCAGGCCAAGACACGCAATGCCGAAAAGGGCATCAAGGTGAAGGAGCACCTCGTGCTCACCCGCTACAACCCCGAGCGCGTGGAGAAAGGCGAGATGCTGTCGGTAAAGGACGTGCAGGACATCCTTGCCATCCCCTTGCTCGGCATCATTCCGGAGAGCCCCTCGGTCCTCACCAGTTCCAACAGCGGCGTGCCGGTGATTGCGGATGCCATGAGCGAAGCCGGGCAGGCCTATACCGATCTGGTCGCGCGCTTTCTGGGTGAGGACAAGCCGCATCGCTTCATGACCTACGAGAAGAAGGGCTTCTTCAGCAAGCTCTTCGGCGGCTGAACCGGAGACTCGTCATGGACCTGATGAGTTTTTTCCGCACCAAGAAACCAGCCACGGCGCAGACCGCGCGCGATCGCCTCATGGTTGCTGTCGCCTGGCAGCGGGATCAGGACGGGCGTCACAACGCCGGTCCCAGCTACCTGCCGCAGCTGCGCGACGAGCTGCTGGCGGTGATCCGCAAATACGTGCAGGTGGCCGATGCGGCCGTAAAGGTGAATGTGCAGCACGAGGATGGGCTCGACGTGCTCGAGATGAACATCACCTTGCCCGACAGCAAAGCCGCCTGAAGGCAGCTCCATAAATGAGGAAGCGGCCTTTCGGCTGCTTCCTGATTTGAACCTGCGCCGCTACTTGCCGCGCAGTTCCTTTCGCAGGATCTTGCCGACGTTGCTCTTCGGCAGCGCCTCGATGAAGGCAAAGACCTTGGGCACTTTGTAGCCCGTGAGCAGCTCCTTGCAGTGCTCCTTGAGTGCATCTTCGGTGAGCGCGGCGTCCTTCTTGACCACGAACACCTTCACGGCCTCGCCCGTCTTGGCGTCCGGCACGCCGATACAAGCGCACTCCAGCACACCCGGATGGCGCGCCACGACGTCTTCGATCTCGTTGGGATACACGTTGAAGCCGCTGACCAGGATCATGTCCTTCTTGCGGTCCACGATCTTGAAGTAGCCCTTGGCGTCCATCACGGCGACGTCACCGGTTTTGAAAAGACCATCCTTGGTGAAGGACTTGGCGTTGTCTTCTGGCTTCTTCCAGTAGCCCTGCATCACCTGCGGCCCCTTCACGCACAGCTCGCCGGGCTCGCCCAGCGGCACCTCGCGATCATCGTCGTCGCGCAGACTCACGAAGGTGCCGGGCAGAGGCAGACCGATCGTGCCGTTCCAGTCCGGCTTGTCCAGGGGGCCGAAGCAGACGCCGGGCGAGGTCTCTGACAAGCCATAGCCTTCGGTGAGCGCCTTGCCGGTAGCGGCACGCCACTTTTCGGCCACGGCTTGCTGCACGGCGGCACCACCGCCGACGGTGAACTTGAGCGACGAGAAATCGATCTCGCTGAAGCCGGGCGTGTTGAGCAGGCCGTTGAACAAGGTATTAACGCCAGTGAAGCTGGTGAAACGGTGCTTGCCCAGTTCCTTGACGAAGCCCGGCATGTCCCGCGGGTTGGGGATGAGCACGTTCTTGCCGCCAACACTGACAAACAACAGGCAATTCACCGTGAGCGCGAAGATGTGATAAAGCGGCAGTGCGGTGATAATGATGTCCTCGCCCTCAGCCAGCTTGCTGCCCATCCAGGCGCGCATCTGCATCAGGTTGCCGACGACGTTGCCGTGCGACAACGTGGCGCCCTTTGACAATCCGGTGGTGCCGCCCGTGTATTGCAGGAAAGCCACATCATCGTGGGTGAGGCCCACGCGGTTGTAGGGCTGCGCCTTGCCGCGGGCCAGTGCGGTGCGAAACGGGAGGCTGCCCGGCATATCCCAGGCCGGCACGAGTTTCTTGACGCGCTTTACCACGAAGTTGGTGACCAGACTCTTCGGGAACGGGGCCATGTCGCCGATCTGAGTGGTCAACACGGCCTCGATGCGGGTCTTGGCCAGCACTTCCTGCAGCGTGGTGCAGAAGTTCTCGATGATGACGATGGCGCGCGCACCGCTGTCCTTGAGCTGGTGTTCCAGCTCGCGCGGCGTGTAGAGCGGGTTGACGTTGACCACCACCATGCCGGCGCGAAGGATGCCGAAGATCGCCACCGGGTATTGCAGCAGGTTGGGCATCATCACCGCTACGCGGTCGCCCTTGTCCAGTTGCAGCACGTTTTGCAGGTAGCTCGCGAAATCCTGCGAAAGACGGTCGATATCGTCGTACGACAATTCGGTGCCCATGCACTCGAAGGCCGGCAGCTTGCGGAACTTCTCGCAGCAGCGCTCCACCACATCGGCGACGGAGCTGAAGGCATCGACGTCTACGGTGTGCGGAACCCCGGCCGGGTATTCCTTGAGCCACACCTGGTCGGAATAACTCACCGTCTCTCCTCGCTTGGCCATGTTTTTTCCCGTCAGTGCGCTGGGTGGTTCTTGGGTGCGGCCCAAAGGGCCGGACGTGCACAGGTTTTGCGGCCTGCAATGCCCGCCATTATTGAGAAAGCGGGCTTTTTTCGCCAGCGCCAGGCACTGGCTCTATCTAAGAATGATGACCTACGGCAGCCAACCAGTCGCGGAAGCTCTGCTCGCCCTGGACCGCCACCAGTCGGTCGATCTGGTCGAGCCAGACCGAAACCTCGGGCACCACACCAATTTCGGGACGCGCACCGCGAAGATCCCGCCAGAGTGTGGCCAGCGGGTAGCTGGCCGGATCGCGCGCCAGCAGCAGGCTGGACCCACTCTCGGCCAGATAGCCGCGATCGATGAGCGGCGCGGCCAGGGCCTGCGCACCGGTTTCCGACAGGCCCAGTGTTTTGGCGAGCGCTTCGCGCGACGCCGGCGGCTCTCCGTTCAGAAACCGCAGACCCACCTGCGCCATCAGCGTCAGCGCCGCCTGCTCGCGGGCTCGGCCCGCCTGCATCACCGGCACCAGCAGCGGGTTCATGCGTGAGGGATGCTGCACGTAGTAGGCGATCTGACAGCCTGCCAGCAAGATCAACCAGCCGACATACAACCAGATCAGCACAAAGATCATGATCGCAAAGCCGGAATAGATAGCGTTGTAGTCGGTGGCACCGGCCACAAAGGCAGCAAAGCCGTAGCTCAGCGTCTGCCAGAGAAACCCCGCCACGACGCCGCCCACCAGCGCTGCACTCGCGCGCACCCGCGCCTGCGGCACGAAGGCGTAAAGGAATGTGAACACCCCCACGATCAACAAATACGGCAGGACCGTGGAGAACAGATAAAGAAAGAATCCAAAAGGCTCGATACGGGACACCCAGCTCGCCCATTCGCCATTGAGCGCGCCGGCGGTGAGCCCCATGGCAGTAAAAACCAGCGCGGGGCCCACGGTGAGCACCGCGAGGTATTCGGTAAGCCGGTATGAAATGCCGCGCGGATTTTCGACCTGCCACACTTCGTTGAAGGCCCCTTCGACTTTCTGGATCAGCGAGATCGCCGAATACAGCAGCAGCGCAACCCCCAGCGACCCCAGCACGCCAACCTCGACCTTCGAAACGAAGGTCACCACCGTGTCGGCCACCTGTTGCGCCTGCACGGGGCCCAGCCCACGCAAGGCTTCGAGCAGCACCGGCTCCAGACTGTTGTGCACTCCGAGCGCCTTCAGCAGCGAGAACCCCAGCGCCAGAAATGGCGTGAGCGACAGCAGCGTCGTGTAGACCAGGCTCATCGCCCACAAGGACAGCTTTCCGCGAGCAAAAACCATGATGAGCGCGTCGAGCGCCCGCAGTGACTCGACACCCCAACGCGCGAGCCGACTGACGGGCTGCTGGGACCACAGGCGGGTGCGGAGCGTCTGGATGGCTTTAATCATGACGCGATGCTATCGCAGACGACCTGAGCAAGCCCTTGACAACAGAGAGAAAGTCACGGCTTGACACCAGAAGGTCACACTTTTATGATGCACCGCAACAATTGCTGCACTGCAACAACTTCAGTCAGCTTTGTCTCAGTTTCGTCTGCCATCGTCTTTTGTCACACCACTCACGGAGCCTCACCATGGATGTCCAGTCTCTCATTACCGAAGTCACCGGCCGCGCCGAAAAAATCGCTGCCCAGGGTCAGGAAGTCGCCACCATCGGTTTCGACACGCTCAAGACCGCCAACAGCATCGTGATCGAGTCGGCCAGCACCATCGCCAAGATCAACGCCGATGCCGCCACGGCTCTGTACAGCGGCGCCAAGGTCAGCTTCGAGAAAGCCAGCAAGGACGGCGTTCAGGCCGTGATCGCCAAGCCGGTCTCCTACCTGCCCGCCACCGGCCCCGCCGTCGATGCTTTCAACAGCACCGTCAAGACTCTGCTCGACACCAAGGGCGAGCTGGTCAAGACCTTTGAGGGCGGCTACAGCACCATCGTCGCCACGCTGAACGGTGAAGCCACCGTCGCCAAGGCCAAGAAAACCGTCAAGGCCGCCGTTGCCAAGACCGAAACCGCCGCCACGAAGGCTGTGAAGTCCGCGACCAAGACCGTGAAGGCCGCCAGCAAGAAGGTTTCGGCCTAAGCCATCGCAGCCGTGCGGGGCCCCCACTCGCCCCTCACCCTGCGAGCATGATGATGACGGGGTCGGCCTGCGCCGACCCCGTTTCTGTTTCAACGAGAGCCTTCATGAAAATTCAGAACATCAAGGCGAGCCAGATGATCAATACCGCCGTCGACGGCCTCTCCGTGCTGGTCGAGCACGAGAGCAGCGCGCTCGACAATCAGATATCCGGCCTGTTCGAGCGCCTCGTCGTCGCCCGCAAGGCCCGCTCGGTGGGCGAGTTGCTGCGCGATCAGCTGGATCTGCTACCGGACACCCAGGCGCGCCTGCGTCGTGATCACTCCGTCCGCCGCGCCTTGCTGAAAGGGCTGACGCACGATCTTCGAGGCAGTCTGGGCAAGCAGCGCGCAGCCTGAGTCTCGAAAAATCAACAACCCGCTACGCAGCGGGTTTTTTCTTGGCGGATTTGCCAGCGGCCTTACCGCCAGCCGCCGCCCGGGTCTTGCGCTTTTTGAGCAACGGCACCGGGACTGGCTCCGGCTCACTGATGCGCACTTTCACCGTTGAGAGCAAGCGCTGCACCGCAGCCGAGCTTTTCAGGTTCTCGAAATTGTCGCGCACGAAGTCTGCTGCAGGGCTCAGGCCATCGCTCGCCTGCCCCATCTTGTCGCGGAGGAACCCCATGAGATCCTCCTGCAACCCGGCCACATCCGGCAGGCCCAGAAACCGGCGCAGCTCCTCCGGCTTTACATCGATCTCGACCTTGATCTGCATAGTTTGATCATCCCCTTGAGGCAGCAAGCAAGAACAGCGCGACAGAACAGGAACTCGCAGCGAACCAAACGACCGAGCGCAGCAGGGCCCAGTCCGCAATGTAGAGCAAACCATAGGTGATGCGGAACGCGATGAAAGCAAGCGCAACACTGTCAGCCACGGCATTGGGGCCCAGCACCAGCCGGTTGATGATCACTGCCGCCGCAAATGCCGGAAATGCCTCGAAGCTGTTGAGCTGCACCCAGTGCGCGCGCTGCTGCCAGCCGCTGGTGTTCTCGAGGTAGAGGCGCGGACGATGGTTATCGAAACGGCGACTCCACTTGGCCGCGAGCGTGAAGGGATATGGCAGGAATGCAGCCGCCAGCACGCACCACAGCGCAATGGTCATGTCGTCAGTTTCCTTTCCGCCGCGGCGTAGATCGCCGCCGTCTGCTCGATGATCGCCTGCGGCAGCTCCGGCCCCGGTGGCTTCTTGTCCCAGGGCATTTTCTCCAGCGTGTCGCGCACCAATTGCTTGTCGTAGCTGGGCGGACTGGTGCCGGGGTGGTATTGGTCAGCGGGCCAGAAGCGCGAAGAATCGGGCGTGAGCACCTCGTCGATCAGGTGCACGGTGCCGTGCTCATCCACGCCGAACTCGAACTTGGTGTCGGCGATGATGATGCCGCGAGCCAGCGCGTATTCGGCGGCCTCGCGGTAGATGCGCAGGGTGTAGTCCTTGAGCTGCGCGGCGAGGTCCGCACCCACTAGTTCCACCGCGCGGGCGTAGTCGATGTTTACATCGTGCTGGCCGGCGGGGGCTTTCCAGGCCGGGGTGAAGATGGGCTCGTCGAGCTTGGCGGCCTGCTGCAAGCCAACCGGCAGGGTGATGCCGCAGACAGCACCCGTCTGCTGATATTCCTTCCAGCCCGAACCGATCAGGTAGCCGCGTGCGACACATTCCACCGGCAGGGCCTTGAGCTTTTTCACGATCACCGCCCGGCCTTCACATTCGGCGAGCTCGCGTGCATCGAGCCAGTCGGCGAGGCGCATCTCGGGTGCCATCTGGTTCGGCAGTAGCTTGGCAAAACGGTTCATCCAGAACGTCGTCAGCCGCGTCAGCACCGCGCCCTTGCCGGGAAAGGACTGCGGCAGGATCACGTCGAATGCCGAGAGGCGATCGGTGCTCACCAGCAGCATGTGCTGCTCGCCCACAGCAAAGATGTCGCGCACCTTGCCAGCGTGGATCTTGGGCAGGCTGGTGATGGTGGATTGGTGCAGGGGCTTGGGGCTGTTCATTCGTGGATTGTCGACCCTCGCCCCGCCTCGCGCCAAGCCTTGGGCGATAATGACGATATGGCCAAGCAATCCCCCATCATCAGCCCCTCCATCCTCTCTGCCGATCTCGCCCGCCTGGGCGACGACGTGAAGGCCGTGCTCGATGCCGGTGCCGACTGGGTGCATTTCGACGTGATGGACAACCATTACGTGCCCAACCTCACCTTTGGCCCCGCCATTGCCGAGGCGCTGCGCAAGTACGGCATCACCGCGCCACTCGATGTGCATCTGATGATCGAGCCGGTGGACGAGCTGGCGGCCAGCTTTGCCAAGGCGGGGGCGACGCTCATCAGCTTTCACCCCGAAGCCACGCGCCACATCGACCGCAGTTTGCAGGCCATCAAGGCCGCCGGCTGCCAGGCAGGCCTGGTGTTCAACCCGGCGACACCGCTGGACTGCCTGAAATACGTGATGGACAAGGTCGATCTGGTATTGCTGATGAGTGTGAACCCCGGCTTCGGTGGCCAGAGCTTCATCCCCGCCACGCTCAACAAGCTGCGCGAGGCGCGGGCGCTGATCGATGCCAGCGGCCGTGACATTCGCCTCGAGATCGACGGCGGCGTGAAGGTCGACAACATCCGCGAGATTGCCGCGGCGGGCGCCGACACCTTCGTCGCCGGCTCGGCCATTTTCGGCAAGCCCGACTACGCTGCTACCATCGCTGCCATGCGCGCTGAACTCTCGAAGGCTTGAAGCTGATGCGGACTGAAACTACATGCCGCTGCTGGCGATGGTGAACCGGGCCTAAACCCCGCCGTTCCCCCTGCGCGTCACTGATGCGCCCGCTACAAAACGAAGCCTGCACGCCCAGCCATGTCCGCACCCATCCAGCATCTCATCGCGCTCACGCGCGAACTCCCCGGCGACCTCGATACACCGGTCGGCGCCTATCTCAAGCTCGCCAACCAGCCCTTCACCTATCTGCTGGAATCCATGCAGGGCGGCGAGCAGTGGGGCCGCTATTCCTTCATCGGTCTCGCCTGCCGCGAGATCATCCGCGTCCACAACCGCCGCGTCAGCATCACCCGGGACGATGTGCGGGTGCGAGACCAGCACATGGACGACCCGCTCGGCTTCATCCGCGAATACACCAAGACCGTCACCGCCCCGGTGCCGGGCGCGCTGCGCTTCACGGGCGGCTGGGTGGGCTACTTCGGCTTCGAGACCGCGCGCTATGTCGAGCCGCGTCTCGACCGCGACCAGGTCGATCCGCTCGGCACGCCAGACATCCTGCTCATGCGCAGTGACGAGGTGGTGGTGTTCGATGCCATCCGCGCCACCATCACGCTGGTGGTGCATGTGCAAGACACTGCGGAAGAGCGCGCACGCGGCGAGACGCGCCTCACCGAATTGCAGGCGCAGATGGCAGGCCACATGCGCCGCTCACGTGCCGCTTTCAGCGAGCAGGTAGCGGAACTGCCCTTCGTCAGCAGCATGGGCGAGGCCGCATTCAAGGCCGCGGTCGAGCGCGTGAAGGACTACACCGCGGCCGGCGACGTGATGCAGGTGGTGCCTTCGCACCGCCTGAGCGCGCCATTCACTGCCGACCCGGTGCAGCTCTATCGCGCCATCCGCCGGCTCAATCCCTCGCCCTATCTCTACTGCTTCAACCTCGGCGATCACCATGTCGTTGGGTCGTCGCCGGAGATTCTGGTGCGCGTGCAGGATGGCCTCGCCACCGTGCGCCCCATCGCCGGCACCCGCAAGCGGGGTGCAACGCCGGAGCAGGACGCCGCGCTGCAGAAGGAGCTACTGGCCGACCCGAAGGAAGTGGCCGAGCACCTGATGCTGATCGACCTCGGCCGCAACGATGTCGGCCGCGTGGCGCAGACCGGCAGCGTGCAGGTGACCGAGAAGATGGCGATCGAGAAATACAGCCACGTCATGCACATCGTCAGCAATGTCACTGCGCAGCTCAAGCCGGGACTGGATGCACTCGACGCCCTCGCGGCGACCTTTCCCGCCGGCACGCTCAGCGGCGCGCCCAAGGTGCGAGCGATGGAAATCATCCAGGAACTCGAACCCCACAAGCGCGGCATCTACGGCGGTGCGGTGGGTTACATCGGCTGGTGCGGCAACATGGATGTGGCCATCGCCATCCGCACCGCCGTCATCAAGGATGGCCTCATCCATGTGCAGGCCGGTGCCGGCGTGGTGGCGGATAGCGACCCGCAGGCCGAGTGGGATGAAACCATGAGCAAGGCGCGCGCGATGATGCGGGCTGCGGCGCAAGCTGCCGGAGGCCAGTCATGATCTTGATGATCGATAACTAGCATTGGGGTCCACGGCCGTCCGCGTTTGACTAAATATCTCGTCGGACTCCAGCATCTATAAGGGTTTACAGGCCATCGCCGTCCAAAGCTGTTCGCCCCCATCCATGAAAAAAGCGGGTATCGTTGCGGGTACCGAAAGCATCGATACCCGCAATGCCGCTGACAGACACCAAGATTCGCAACACCAAGCCGGCCGACAAGCTTCTCAAGCTCGCTGATGGCGGTGGCCTTCATCTGGAGGTCCGGCCTAGCGGATCGCGCCTATGGCGCTATCGATATCGAATTGACGGCAAAGAAAATCTGTTCGCCATCGGCCAATACCCAGCGGTGTCACTCGCTGACGCTCGGGCCGAGCGCGACGCTGCCAAGGCGCTAGTTAAAAAGGGCCTGCACCCATCGCACAGCCGGCACCTCGAACGCATGTCGACCAAGTCAGCAAATGCGAACACCTTCGAGTTCGTGGCGAACGAGTGGATATCGAAGAAGGGGCCTCAGTGGAGCCCGTACTACCGAAGCCAAGTCGAGACGTTCCTCAAAGTGGATGTTTATCCACATATCGGCAGGCTGCCCATTCGGAACGTAACTGCGGCCCATTTGTTAGAAGTCATTCGGAAGATTGAGGGCCGTGGTGCATCGACAGTGGCGATTCTGGTGCGCCAGTGGTCGTCGGCGATTTTCAGATATGCCGTTGCGACGCTGCGCGCCGACGGAGATCCCGCTGCTGCTCTGCGCGGTGCAATTCACAAGCCGAGGACAGAGCACCGCATACCGCTGTCGCGGGAACAAATTGTGGCCTTCAAGACACAGCTCGACAAATACGGGGGTTTTCGAACGACAGTTATCGCACTCAGCCTGATGCTGCTGACATTCGTCAGAACAGCCGAACTTCGCAAGGCCGAGTGGAGTGAGTTTGACTTGGATAACGCCGAGTGGCGTATCCCGGCGCACCGAATGAAGATGCGAAATCCGCACATCGTGCCTCTGTCGATCGAGGCTGTTGATTTGTTGAAAGAGTTACGCAACTACACCGGAGGCAGCGGTTTCTTATTTCCAAATTATCGGCGGCCGACAGCCTGTATGACGGCTACCACTCTCAATCGTGCTCTTGAAAGAATGGGATTCAACGGCAAGGAGAGCATGGGTTTTTCCGCGCACGGTTTCAGGGCAACCGCATCCACCATTCTCAATGAGCTTGGGTATCGCCCCGACGTGATTGAGCGTCAATTGGCGCATGCAGAGCGCAACAAGGTCAGAGCCAGTTACAACCACGCCGAGTATTTGCAGCAACGAAAAGAAATGATGCAGGCTTGGGCAAATTTACTTAAAAACCCAGTGCAACGAAGCCCCGATCGGGAGTTGAACGAGAACATCTCGTCCTAGCCGCCTGAAAAGATCGCCACCGAGTCATCGGTCTACGAAGTGCGCGCATCACGAACTTTTCTGCAGAGCATGCGCTCCTGTTGAATGCGCCAATCTCCGACGAGCCTTGGGCACTTCGGCTAGTCCTTGCAAAATGCCGCAGTCTTTTGAGGCTTGCGGAACATCACAGCGCGAACGCAAAGCCTTCAACTGGGTTTGTAGATCTCGCAATACTTGAATGCGTCCCGCGACATGCTTGATGTGCTCATCGAGCACCTGGTTCACTCCACCACAGCCCAACTCTGGTGCGTCCCGCAGACTGAGCAGATTGCGAATCTCCTGAAGGGTCATGTCCAAGGCGCGGCAGTTCAGGATGAACTCAAGCCGCTCCCGCTCTACACGGGTATAGAGCCGGTAGTTGCCCTCGCTGCGCGCTGGCTTGGGCAATAGGGCCTCGCGCTCGTAATAGCGGATGGTCTCTACTGGCACGGCCATCGCGGTCGCCAGATCACCAATTTTGTAGGTCTTTTCCATAGAACGCTCAGTGTGCTTGACCCTGAAGTGGCTACAGGGTGTTCAATGATAATGATTCTTCTTTCAGAGAACGAACCATGTCTGCCAGCTGTTGCGATTCAGGTTGCTCCACCACCAAGGCCATACCGCCTCGGTATCGGCGTGCGCTGTGGATCGCTTTGTTCGCCAACCTCCTCATGTTTGGAGTCGAGGTCGTCGCAGGCTGGGGTGCGGACTCCGCATCGTTGCTCGCCGATGCGATCGATTTTCTGGGTGATGCCGCCAACTACGGCCTCTCCTTGTTCGCGTTGACCCTCGCGGTCACTTGGCGTTCTCGCACCGCCCTCGTGAAGGGACTGACGATGGGCGCCTTCGCACTCTTCGTCTTCGGTCAGGCTGGCTGGCATCTCTATCACGGCAGCGTCCCCGATGCTCGCGTGATGGGCGGCATTGGCGTTCTGGCCTTGCTCGTCAATGGCAGTGTCGCGGTGATGCTCTACGCCTACCGCGAGGGTGACGCCAACATGCGTTCGGTCTGGCTCTGCTCCCGCAACGACGCGATTGGCAACATCGCCGTCATGATCGCCGCGCTGGGCGTCTTCGGCTCAAGTTCGGGATGGCCGGATGCCATCGTCGCTTTCGGTATGGCCGCACTTGGACTCAGCTCCGCCATTTCGATCATCCGCCAGGCACGGATGGAACTGCGCCCCTCCGTAGTCGCAACGTCCCCTACGGTCATTCGCTCATGAAAACCTTGTTCCGCAGCCTCGCGTTCTGCCTGCTGCTGTCGCCGCTGATGCTGCGCGCCGCCGGGCCTGCCGAGGCACAGACCATCTGGCGTTTGCTCGACTACGTGGCTGTGGACTACCCGAATGCGGTGCGCGCTGGCGCCGTGGTGGCAGCTAGTGAGTATGCCGAGATGCAGGACTTCGCAGGCACGGTGCAGCGCGAGATTGCCGCATTGCCACCCAAGTCCCAGCAGGCTGATTTATCGGAGGGCGCTGCCTCACTGACGGCGGCCATCACCAGCAAGGCCGATGGTGCGATCGTGGCCGCATTGGCACGCCAACTCGCTACCGAACTGCTGAGTGCCTACCCGGTGCCGCTGGCTCCGAGTGCTCCGCCTGACCTCCCACGAGGCACCGCTTTGTATGCCACGCAATGCTCTGGCTGCCACGGCCTGATAGGTCGTGGCGATGGCCCGCTGGCTGCCACCCTGACTCCGAAGCCCGTCAATTTCACCGATGCCGCTCGCGCCCGTGAGCGCAGCGTGTTCGGGCTGTATCAGGTCGTGACACAGGGCTTGGATGGCACGTCGATGCCGAGCTTCGCGGCCTTGCCGGATGCGGATCGCTGGGCGCTGGCCTTCACGGTGGGGCAGTTCGCGTTCCCTGCCAATCAAAGCGATGCAGGCAAAGCCTTCTGGGAAGGACAATCGCAACTCCGTGAGGCGCTGCCGAATCTGGAAGCACTGGTGTCTCAGCGTCCCGCTGCCTTGGCTGCGAGCAGCAATGAGGCCACCGCATCGGCACTGACGGCCTACCTGCGCCGCCACCCAGAAGCCGTGCTGCCGACACGCACGCAGTCCTTGCAAATCGTGCGCGCTCACCTGGCTGAAGCGGTCGCCGCCTATCAGCAAGGCAACCACGAGTCCGCAGGCCGTCTCGCCGTCGCTGCCTATCTGGATGGCTTCGAGCCGCTGGAGCCGGTGCTGGCGATCAAGGCACCCGATCTGATGCGAACCATCGAAACCGCCATGACCGGACTGCGTGGACAAATCGCCAGCGGCGTCGAGCCGAAGCAGATCGAGCAAGCCGTGGCAGGTATCGAAAGCAATCTCGCGCTCGCCGAGACTGCACTCGACAGCAACTCCTCCAGCGCCGGCTCGGCATTCGCCGGAGCCTTCGCCATTCTGCTGCGCGAAGGCGTCGAGGCTCTGCTGGTAGTCGTCGCCATCCTGGCCTTCCTGCGCAAAGCGGGCCGTGCCGAAGCCATCCGCTATGTGCATGGCGGCACGCTGGTGGCACTGTTAGGTGGCGTGGCGACCTGGGGTGCAGCCACCTATCTCGTCACCATTAGCGGTGCCAGCCGCGAAGTGATCGAGGGCGCGTCGGGGCTATTCGCCGCAGCGGTACTCGTCTTTATCGGCATCTGGATGCACGGCAAGAGCCAAGCCGGTGCTTGGCAGCAATATGTGCGGCAGAAGATCGGCGCAGCACTCTCGAAGCAATCGCTGTGGGGCCTGTTTGTACTGAGCTTCGTCGTGGTGTATCGGGAAGTCTTCGAGACCATCCTGTTCTACGTCGCGCTGTGGAGTCAGGGCAACGGCCATGCGGTGATTGCCGGTGCTCTTGCTGCGTCTGCATCGCTGGCGGTGATTGCCTGGCTGCTGCTGCGCTACTCCAAGCGGTTGCCGCTGGCGCAGTTCTTCTCCTGGAGCGCGCTGCTGATGGCGCTACTCGCCGTGGTGCTCACCGGCAAGGGTATCGCCGGATTACAGGAAGCAAATCTGATCGCCTCGCACCTCATCAATCTGCCGCGCATCGACCTGCTGGGCTTCTACCCCACGGCCCAGGGCGTGATGGCACAGGGTCTGTGCGCTTTGGTGCTGGTGGCTGGATTCCTGTGGAATCGACGCACTGCCAATCAAGCCTCTGCGGCGCAGCCGATGCCAACTGCGAGCGCATGACAATGACCACGCCCCTCACCACGACTCCCGGATCGGTCTGCTAGCCTCCGCCGATGCCGCTCTCTCGCGCCCTGCTGACCCTCTTGCTGTGCATCACCTTGGTGGTGATGCGGATCGGCAGCGCGCATCTGCACCTGTGCATGGACGGGCAAGCGCCGGCCGCGAGCATCCACTTCGACGATGACGCGGTGAGCCCCGCCGCGACCCACGCGGAAGTCGGTCAGGCCCACCAGGACTATGACGTTGAGCTGGGCAGCAACGCCCTCGGCAAGCTGCCGAAGATCGACTTCACCCTGCTAGCGCTGCTGCTCACTTTTGCGCTGTGGCTATTGCCTCGGCGTCGCCCGCAGTCCATCGCGTGGCAGCCCGCGCTGCGCACGCCGTATTCACCGCCGCATTACCTGCGCCCGCCACCTTGCGGGCCACCGCTGAACTCCCTCGCGTGAACTGACGCGCCCGGCGATCTCGCCGGGTATTGCGCCTGCGTGCATTCGCTCTCTGCGATGCACCGGGCAGTCCGACGGAGTTTTCTTTCATGTCTCATCTATTCACCCGGCTGCGGTGCGGTCTCGCCGCGCCGTTGCTGCTGATCTCTGCCACCGCGTTTGCAGACAGCAGTCCACCCTCAACCGCACTCGGCAGCTATGTCGAAGCCGTGCTGCGTTCCCATCCCGACCTCAAGGCCGCCGACGGCAGCGTCATGGCTGCCCAGGCGAAAGCAGAGGGCTTGTCGCAAGCGACCTACAACCCCGAACTCAATCTCGATGGCCAGCGGTCGCAGAGCGATGCTTACTCCATCGGCCTGAGTCAGTCACTCGACCTCTCCGGCAAGCGCAGCGCGAAGCGTCTGAGCGGGCAGAAGCTGTTGCAGCAGGCTGTCGCCGAGCGTGCCGCGCTGCATCAGAAGCTCGCAACCGGCGTGCTGTCGGCCTTGGCCGACTACCAGGCCAAGCAAGCCGCGCTGGTGCTGGTGCAACAGCGGCTGGAGCTGCTGCAACGCTTCTCCACCATCGCCGATCAGCAATACGCGGCGGGCGATAGCGGCATCCTCGACCGCAACCTTGGGCAGCTCGCGTTGGCCGAGGGCATCGCCATCGCCGGTCGCGCTGAGCTGGAGCAATTGCAGGCCCGCCGCGCGCTTGATGCCGCCACCGGCAACGCGCCGATGGAACCACCGGCGCTGCCACCCTCACCGCCGATGCCCGCAACCGTCAGCGCCGACTACGAGATGCTGTTGCAGGCTCTGCCGCAGGTGCAGGCATCGCAGGCCCGTAATGAAGCCGCGCTCGCCGAAGTCGAGATTGCCAGGAGCAATAGGCACGCCGATCCCACCGTCGGCATTCGGGGTGGACGCGAAACCAGCGACAGCGAACCGGGCAAGTCGCTGGTGGGATTGCAGCTCTCCATCCCGCTGTTCGTCCGTAACAACTTCCGCGCCGAGCAGCAGGCCGCGAGTGCGAGCGCCGATGCCACGCGGCTGGAATCCGCCGCCCTCACGCAGCAGGCAATGGCCCGTATGAAGGCCACCGCCAGCCAATACCGAGCCTCGTTCGCCGCCTGGCAACGCTGGCGTGGCGCATCGGGCACAGCCCTCAACGACGGCGTGGAGCTGCTCGACCGCGTGTGGAAAGTCCGCGAGATCAGCACCGCCGAATACCTGGTGCAGCTCAAGCAGCTGCTCGATGGCCGCGCGGCTGGCGAGGAACTGCAATTCCAGACCTGGCGTGCCTGGGCCGAGTGGCTGGAAGCCTCCGGCCAATGGCAACAAGCCCTCAACAGTCTCGATGCGGCTGCGGCGAACACGCCCGGCGCGATCTCCAATCCCAATTCCCAAGCAATTTCTGGTGTCGCCCCATGAACTCCATCCTCCGCAAAACCCTGATGGCAGCTGCCATCGCCACACTGCTCGCCAACCTCACGGCCTGTGGCAAGAAAGAAGCTGCCGAACCCGTGGCAGAAAGCACCGAGGCTGCCACCCCTAGCGATACCGTCGAACTCAAACCCGGTGCCGACGTCACGGCAGGTATCCAGATAGAAACCATCACGCCGCGCACCCTGGCGCGCACCGTCTCTGCGCCCGGCGAGGTGAAGTCCAACGACTACCGCTCCGTGCAGATCACCCCGCGCGTTGCCGCCCAAGTGGTGCGCCGCCTCGCCAAGCTGGGTGACACGGTGAAAGCCGGTCAATCGCTAGTCACGCTCACGAGTGTAGAAGTCGCCGAAGCCCAAGGTGAGGCGCAGGTGAAGGCCCGCGAATGGGCACGCGTGCGCGAACTCGGCGAGGCCATCGTCGGTGGTCGCCGCTTTCTCGAAGCGCGCGTCGCCGCTGAGCAGGCTCGCGCCAAGCTGATTGCCTACGGTCTCTCCGCTGCCGAGGCGGGCCAGAGCAATTCCCTCGGCCAATTCACACTGGTCTCGCCGCGTGCCGGCACGGTGCTCAAGGACGAGTTTCTGGAAGGCGAGCGCATCGAGCCGGGTCGCGCGTTGTTCCTGATCGCCGACGAATCTGCGGTTTGGATCGAAGCAAACCTGTCTCCAGGCGATGCCGCCAAGGTTGCCGAAGGCAGCAAGGCGCTGGTGAAGCTCGACAGCCGCTGGCTCGATGGCAAGGTGATCCAGAAGCACCACCTCATCAACGAGACCACGCGCACCATCCCGGTTCGCATCGAAGTCACCGCTGCTGACGATCACCTGCACAACGGCGAGTTCGTCGAATGCCGGGTCGAAGTCGGCAGCCTCGACAACGTGATGGCGGTGCCAAA
>Ga0255093_1000054_pt1 | contig 55793 bp, 52 predicted proteins | sample Colum_Law_RepA_8_2_FD_188437 | JGI IMG/M metagenome (GOLD analysis project Ga0255093, IMG submission 188437) | Freshwater microbial communities from Columbia River, Oregon, United States - Colum_Law_RepA_8d | ecosystem: Environmental > Aquatic > Freshwater > River | place: USA: Oregon...
GGTTGTAAATGGCTATGCCGTAAATGACGACAAGTGCCGCCAGGGCCAGGATGATGATCGTTGCGATGCTCATGGTGCGTCCTCATTGGGGTATGTGGGAGCGGGCTTGCCCGCGAATGGTGCTCCGAATCCGGGTCTTGCGCCCGGCTGTTTGTCTGCGGACACGCCGTGAACCCATCCATGGGGGCTCGCTGGCCGCCGTCCAGGCGGCCAACGGTCCGCAGACAAACAGCCGGGCGCAAGACCCTCACTTCTGTGCCACATTCGCGGGCACGCCCGCTTCCGGTTAGAGGCGGAGGGTGCTGCGGCCGCCGCGCACGCCCTCTGCCCAGGGGAGTCCGCGCGGCGAAGCGCCGCCGGCACCGTGGCGCTGGCGCTGCCATCGGGATCTGGGCCGGCACCGCGCTGTGGGAACCAGCACTGCCCGCCGTGGCACTGCAGCCAGGTCCCGGGAGGCGAGGCGCGCTTTGCAGACCGTTGGCCGCCGGGACGGCGGCCACCGAGCCCCCATGGATGGGTTCACGGCGTGTCTGCGAAGCGCGCCTCGCCTCCCGGGTCCGGAATCAGCGCACCTTCGCGGGCAAGCCCGCTCCCACAGTGCAGTGCCGGCCCACGAACTCAGGGCAGCGCCAGCGCCACTATACGCGCCGCTTCGCCGCGCGGGCTCACCGCCATCACCAGATATTGTTTGCCCACGTACATGTACGTCATCGGCACGCCCGTGACAACCCCCGGCATGCCGATCTTTGCCACTATGTCACCGGTTGCTTTGTCATGGGCCCACAACACCGGGTCACCGCCAACGCCCTCGCCCGCAAACAGCAGGGTCTTTGTCAGCACCAGACCCGAGCGGGTCGGCTTGCCGGTACGGCCAATGTCCAGACCTTGCAGTAGCGGGTGGTTCTTGATGGCAGCCGGCGTGTCGCCGTTCACCACCTGCCAGACATGGTCGCCACTGTTCATGTCGATGGCGGTGATGCGCCCGTAAGGCGGCTTCACCAGCGGAATGCCATCCACCGACGGCGTGCGGCTGCCGCCCTGGATGTAGCGCACGCTGGACACGTCCGGCTCATTCACCAGTGACAGCACGCTGGTGGCGGTGCGCGAGGGCACGTACAGCAGGCCGGTCTCGGGGTCGTAGGCCGCGCCTTCCCAGTTCGAGCCCCCGGTGGACGAGGGCAGGTGCAGCGTGCCCTGAGTGCCATCGGTCGGGTCCTGGAACAGCGAGGGGGGCGTGAACACCGAGGTGCTGAAACGGAAGGGCTTCGCAGCCTCTTTCGCCTTGGCCAGAATCTCGGGCGTGAAGTCCACGAGGTCCTCTTCCTCGAACCCCTGTCGGTCATAGGGCAGCGGCAGCACCGGGAAAGGCTGGGTCAGCGCCGTCCACTCCCCCGCCACATCGGTGCCAGGCACGGGACGCTCCTCGATGGGGAACAGTGGCTCACCCGTGGCGCGGTCGAAGGTGAACAGATGGGACTGCTTCAGCGTCTGGATCAGCGCCTTGCGGCCATCGGGCAGGTCGGCAAGGATCGGCGCAGACGGGGTGTCCCAGTCCCACACGTCGTGGTGCGTGCTCTGGAAATGCCAGCGGCGCTCGCCTGTCTTGTAGTCCAGCGCCACGGTGGAACTGGAGAACAAATTGTTGCCAGGACGGTCTCCACCGTAGCGGTCGCCCGTGGCGGACTCCACCGGCAGATACACCAGCCCCAGTTCCTGGTCAGCGGACATCGGCGCCCAGACGCCTGCATTGCCTGTGAAGTCTGCGCCGGCAATCCAGGACTCGTACCCTGCTTCGCCCGGCTCGGGAATGGTCTTGAAGGTCCACAGCAGCTCGCCCGTGGAGGCATCGAAACCGCGGATGTCGCCCTTCACATTGCTGGCAGAGACCGGACGCATGCCCACCAGGTGCGCAGCGCCGGTGATCACCACGCCATCGACGGCCAGAGGCATGAAGGACATGCCGATGTCGATGTCGTCACGGCCCGGCCCAAGGCGCAAACCCTGCTGCAGATACACCCAGCCGTGCTTGCCGAAGGACTCGATCTCGCGACCCGTGCGGGCATCCAGCGCCACCAGGTAGTAGCCGGGAGTAATGGTGTAAATGGTTTCCTGCCCATTGTTGTCATACCAGGTCAGGCCCTTGCCCGAGCCCTTGCGGGGCGCGTCGTCGAAGCGACCGCCCTCGTCGGGGCGCCACAGCCACTGAATCTGGCCGCTGGCGGCGTCCAGCGCGACGATGTTGCGGGTGGCCCCGGCAGTGACATACACCATGCCATTGACCATCAGCGGCGTGGTGACACTGGTGGATTCTGGTTCCGGGCCGAAGGCGCCTGCTGCAAATTCCCAGGCAATCTGCAGCTCGTCGACATTGTCTGCAGTGATCTGGTCCAACGGCGCGTAGCGCGTGGACGCATTGCTGCCATTGAAGGCCGTCCACTGGAATTCGTCAGCCACTTCTTCGGAGGCGGCAGCCGGAGTAATGATGGTGGCCGCCAGGGCCTCAGCGCCAAGGACATCGGGCACGGGCACGGCGGCGTTGCGCATCAGGAACGCGGCCAGATCCATGTACTGGGCATTGCTCAGCGAGCCGGGGGTCTCCGCCGGCATGGTGGTGCGGATCAGTTCATACAGTTCCGCCCCCGGGCGTCCTAGCCAGCGGGCATTCAGCCGGGCCTGCATCTCGACGGGCACGTGACAGCGGGAACACTCTTCCTCGAACACGGCCTGGCCGCGCGCGACACTGACATCCTGGGCCAGTATTGGCGTGCTGCTCAGGCCGACAAGAACCGCGAACAGGACAACAATCGATGCTTTCAAGAGGACTCTCCTTCGTCTGACGGCAATATGCCGATGAGCTGACAATGCCATCTGGACGATGAACTTCAGCTGAACCGAAAAAATCGCGGGGATGGTAGCGGGTTATGTGTCGGGATGAACACCGACCAGATCAATGTTTGGTGTGTTGTAGGAGCTTGCCCTTTTGTAGGAGCTTGCCCTGCAAGCGAACTGTTCGCGGGCAGGGCCCGCTCCCACAGCTAGCCCGCTCCCACAGCAGAGCACTGTTTTCTGGAGCAGAAGCTCAGTCCTCGCGCACGCAGCGGGGATCGCCATTCTGGATGGCATGGATCTGTTCGCGGGTAATGGGCAGCGGAGCACAGCCGTGGTCGGTGCCACAGATCAGGTCCCACTCCGAACGCGCCAGGGTGTGGCAGCCGAAGCAATTGCCACCGAAGCGGTTGACGACTTCCGTCGTGCCGCGTACCCCGATGGCAGTGCCTTCTGCCGAGACATTCAGCTCGAAGAACTCCCAGTCATTGGTGGCCGGGTTCCAGCCTTCCTGGTGCTTGACCATGACTTCCGAGGGGATAAGCGATACCACGGAGCCCGCAGGAAATGTGCCGCCGGTGGCGGACTGGGCCACGGCCACGGTGGCGTCAAGATTGCCCAGCAGATTGTCGACAAAGTACTCGCCGACCTGGGTCATGGCAGTCAGGCAGTTGAAGGAGTCATCGGACACCTCGATCTGCTTGCTGTTGTCAGCCGTCATGGCCTGGCCTGCCAGCAGCAGGGCAGCACCCGCCAGCAGTGTTCTCGTGAATGTCTTCGCCTTCATGGGATGTCCTCGTCGCAGTCCGCGGACCGATTTCCGCGAAAGTGCCGGCATTCTCCTCTTCGGCACAGCCCAAAACAAGCCAGCCGCTTTGTGCTGCGGGCCGCTTCTGGCTTAGAATCGCGCCCCTTTCAGACACCCCGTCCGCCACAAGAGGTTCACCCCCAGCATGAGCACCCTGCCCCCCTGCCCGCAATGCGGCTCGGAATACGCTTACGAGAGCGGCGACCTGCTGGTCTGCCCCGAATGCGCCCACGAGTGGCCGGCAGTTGCAACGCCCGCTGCCGGCGACGAGGCCCGCATCATCAAGGATGCCAATGGCACCGCGCTGCAGGACGGCGACACCATCACCGTGATCAAGGACCTGAAGGTCAAGGGCACGTCCCTGGTGGTGAAAGTCGGCACGAAAGTGAAGAACATCCGCCTGGTGGACGGCGATCACGACATCGACTGCAAGATCGACGGCATAGGCGCGATGAAGTTGAAGTCGGAGTTTGTGAGGAAGGTGTGATAAAGGAATTACTGTTCCAGCAAGGTCCGCATCATCTCCTCGGCAAAAACCGGTGCGCTGCGAGCGATAGCCTCCCGCGGCACATCGTCCCCCAGCTCATAGGTGATGGCGGGAATCTGGTAGCGGCGGAAGAAATAATTCTTGGTGTTCTGCTGCGCGGACGGCGCCAGCGCATCGTGGCGGAACGGGAAGTCTGGAATTCGTGCCCGGGCCCTGTCCAGCCACACCGTGGCGAAGTCCTTTTCTCCCGGCAGCTCGCCCGCCACCTGAGTGTAGAAGCGGCTCTCCTGGGTAGAATGGAAATCCAGCATCAGTCGCGGCTGCATCGGCTGGGCATCCATGGCGTCCAGCAGGCGCGCCACGGCCTGCGTCTCCGGCTGGGTGAACGGCCCCCAGTCGCGGTTCAGATCCACGCCGCCCGTGTTGTGGCGCCAGTAGCCTTCCACCACGCCGTCCGGGTTGAGCAGGGGCAGCAGCACCAATGCGAAGCGCGAGCGGAAGGCGCGGGCCAGGTCGGTATCCGCAAACACGGTGTCGACGAAATGCTGCATGGCCAGCGCGCCCGTGACCTCCGGCGGATGCTGGCGCCCCAGCAGGTAGACCACCTCGGCCCTGGGCTCGGTGCGCAGCATCGTCAGCGGGCGCCCTTGGGCACTGCGGCCAATCTCTTCGCGCTGCAGCGGCACCCGCGCCTCAAGCGCGGCGTACCAGTCTTCGTAGTCATCGGGCTGCAGTAGCTCCTGCGCCGACACCCACAGCGGCGCGTCCACGTCGGGCAGCGCAATCTGCATCGCGCCCTCTTCCAGGCCGCGCTGCACCTGCGACTCGGGCAGCCGCGTCCAGTCCTCGCCATCGGCGCTCACCCAGGGCCAGTAGCGCGCCGGGCCATCCTGCACCTGCAGCGTAATGGCGAGCGCGGTGTTGCTCTGCGCGGGCGACACCCGGAAGGCATACCAGGCACTGGGATTGATAGGCGGGGCGTCTTCGGGGTGGATCTCGATCAGCACCGCATCGGTAGAAAGGAATTCACAGCGGTGGAAGTTGCCGCCGTCGAAGGCGGCGTCCACGGCGAGCAGTGGCGAGGCGCAGACCTGCGCACTGGGCTCCTCGGTCAGCCCGGCGGTGGGGGTGCAGGCTGTGAGGCAGAGGGCGAGGATGAGCCATAGTGGGTGGGAGCGAGCTTGTGGGAGCGGGCTTGCCCGCGAACAGTTCGCTTGCAAGCAAGCTCCCACAGGCCCGAACAGACTGGAAACACCTGCGCGCAAACATTTCAGGGACAACTGACCGCCATCACTTGCCCCTGCCCCTATGCTTCCTTCCGCTCGCTCACGCCGCAACAGCGCGACACTCACGGGCACACGCCGCGCAGGAATCCGCCAGTGTGGCGCACTGCGCATGCTCTGACGCGTGCGTGCGGCACACGGCTTCACACTCTTCGCTGATGGCAGCTGCCACGGCGGCCAGAGCGGGCAGGTTTGTCGAGTGGTTGGATGCCATCGTGATCAAAGGCTCGCAGATGGCCAGCATGTCATTGACACCCGCCAGGCAATTCGCCAGAGACGTGTCGCCCGCCACCAGCAGCGCCTGCAGATGCTGCATGCAGGCCAGGCCGTCACGCTTGCAGTGCAGCGCGGCTTCGATCAGCGCCATGTGGCCCGTCATCGCTGCATGGTCATGCTCGGCAGCCATGCTGCGGCTGGCAGCCAGACCGGTGGCCAGCAGGGCAGCACCCTGCAGCAGGGTGCGGCGGGAGACGGTGGTGGCGTCTTGTTCGTTGGACGAATGCGCGTTGTTGGTGTCCATGAGGGCTCCTTTAGAAATGGGGTGAACAACATTTCGCCAGAAGGATACTCCAGGCCTGTCTGGCTTGTCGCTGCGAAGACAGGATTTGGCTGCGACACTGTGTCGCAGAGTTACTGAATTCAGCGGGCGCAATAATCAGCTGGCCGCAAGAATGCCGTACCATGCGTTGTGGACTGGCTTTGTGCGCGATCCCGACGGTAACCTGATCGGCCTGATGGAAGAAAAGCAGTGACGCCTGCCTGCATGGCGGGCTCTATACCCGTGCCAAACCAACGAGACTCCTATGCAATACGTATTGATCATTCATGAAGTCGAGGACTACCCCGCGTGGAAGAAAATCTTCGACAATGCAGCCGGCATCCGCCGGGAAGCCGGAGAGCGCAGCTACCAGGTGCTGAAGTACGAGGATGACGCCAACCGGATCGTCCACTTCTCAGCATGGACTTCTATCTCCGCAGCCAGGGCATTTTTCGAATCGCCCAGACTGGTGGAAATTCGCAGGCAGGCAGGCGTCAAGGCGCCTGAGTTCATCTATCTGGATCAGCTTGAAGCGGGAACTCTGCCAGGCTGAGCAGCAGGGAGCACTTGGCGAGATTGTGGCGCTCCTGTCGCCCTATACCTGAACCGAGTCTTCTATCGTTGGTCAACTCGGGGTGAAGGCGCTATGGTGGGACGAACGCTGGCACGCAAAGCCAGTCACTCCCGCGCCGCCGTACACCCCGAGGTCCCCATGGATACACTTCAGCACACACTGGCAGACCTGTTCCAACAACTTGGCCTGCCTGCAGCGCCCGAGGAAATTGGCGATTTCATTGCCTCAGGGCGCCCCCTGCCGGATGAGCTGGCGCTCCATGCAGCGCCCTTCTGGAGCCCTGCTCAGTCCGCCTTCCTGCTCGAAAACCTCCTCACTGATGCGGACTGGGCACTCGCCATCGATCAACTGAACGTGGCACTGCGGGAGCCGCGCGACCATCTTGGGCGAACCCACCAGCAAGCTGAGTGAAGTCGCACCAGCAATTGACCAGGACCAGGTGACTGCAAGTCACTTTGCCGGCAATATGCGCGTGACGCGAATTCAAGCCCCAACAAGGACCCCACCATGCTCAACCACATCATGATCGGCACGAACGACATTGAGAAATCCAAGCAGTTTTATGACGCAGTACTCGGCGTGCTCGGCGCCGGCGAACCCGTGCGCAACATCGGCCCTTCCGGCCACATACGCCTGTTCTACCGCCATGACGGCAGCTCCTTCTGTCTCACTCAGCCCATCAACGGCGAGCCGGCCAGTGTTGCCAATGGCAGCACCATCGGCTTCAAGTGCAGTTCTCCGGAACAGTTGCAGGTCTTTCACGACACGGCAGTGGCCCATGGTGGCACCTCCATCGAAGAGCCGCCGGGACCGCGTCAGGGCGCCACAGGTGCCATGTACCTGGCCTATGTGCGCGACCCGGACGGCCACAAGCTTTGCGCCATACATAGGCCAGGCTGAGTGCAACAGGAATTTGCAATGCCATGACCCCCATCGACTGGAATGACTTCCTCAAAGTCGACATACGCGTCGGCACCATCATTGAAGCCGAGGATTTCCCGGAAGCGCGGCGTCCCGCATGGAAGCTGAAGGTGGACTTCGGTCCCGAGATCGGAATCCGCAGGTCGAGCGCGCAGATCAAGGCACTCTATACGCGGGAAGAACTGCTTGGGCGTCAGGTGCTGGCAGTCGTGAACTTCCCGCCCAAGCAGATCGGGCCTTTCATGTCGGAGTGTCTGGTGACGGGATTGCACCAGCCGGATGGCTCCGTAGTGCTGGCGTCGGTGGAACGGCCGTTGCCGAATGGGGCAAGACTGGCCTGAAGGGGAACGTGCTGGAGCGGCCCCGAGCGGGACCGCTCCCTCACATCATCAATCGCGGTAAGTGCTGACAGGGGGCAGCTGCGACCCGGACAGATCAGCCGGCACGCTCTGTTCCACACGGACAGTGTGGGTCAGCGTGCCAATGCCTTCGATGCTGGCACTGACTACTTCACCGTCTATCAGGTAACCCGACCCGGAGGCACGCTCGACGCGTCCTGCACCAGTGCCGCCGGAGGTGCCGCTCTGCAGCACATCGCCGGGGAACAGCGTGATCAGGGACGAGGCATACTCGATCAGCTCGGGGATGTTGTGGATCATGTCGCCGGCCTGTGCTTCCTGCACGGTCACGCCGTCAATCACCAGGGTCTGGTGCAAGCGCTCCATGGGGTCGCCGAAGAACTCCTTGGGCACAATCCACGGCCCCTGGGGTGCAAAGGTGTCATGGCCCTTGCCGACGAACCAGTCGGAAGTCACGCCATAGCCACCGGGCGGACGGCCACCTCGGTCAGATATGTCCATTGCCACCATGTAGCCGAACACGTGGTCATACGCACGTGTTGCGGAGACATACTTGCCGGTACGTCCGAACACAATCGCCATCTCCACTTCCCACTCGATACGGTCACGGCCGAACGGCATGATGATGTCCTCACCGGCACCGATCACGGCACCGCGGGTGGGCTTGAGGAACAGGTAGGGTACACCACGATTCTCCTGACGCTCGCGGATGCGGCTGGCCAGTTCGTCGTCGTTGCAGCCTTCGCAGGCATGGGTGTAGAAATTCACGGCGGCGTTCATGATCTTGCTGGGGTACTGAATCGGCGCCATGATGTCCACGGAGTCGACCGGATGCACAAAGCTGCGCAGGTCACTGCCTTCCAGCAGGTCTTCTTCCACCATCCAGTTGACCAGTTCGTAGATACGGTACTTGAGGCCGTATTCGTACTGCTCGATCAGCCCGATCATGTTGTCAGGCATGGGCATGTTGCTGTACTGGGGCAGAAGCTCCAGCGCCCGGTTGGCGGCGGCGAGATCGACAATGTACTGGTCGTTGCGCACGACCAGACCGACTGTCGGCACGTCATTGATGGCGAAGGTGCCGACCTTGAAGGGTTCGACTGATTCCATGGCCTGGGCCAACACCTGTGACGGACTGCCCGCCATGGTCAGGATTGCCCCTAAGGTCAGGCAATACAGGGTTTTTCTTTTCATTCTTGACTCCTGTGAAAGCACTTGCTTGTTGGGTAAGGTACTTCTACTTGTGCCGATGACCAAGCAGGCCATCCAGACGCACCGAAGGTAATCCTCTGAATGGCACTTGTCCAGTTGGAAAAATCGTTCAAACACGCCAGGACCTGAGCGCCATGAGTACACATGCACACCGTCTCGATCGCTACCTTTTTGCCAGGCTTGGGATTGCACGCCGTGCCATCAAGCCGCTGCTGGCGCAGGGGCGCATTCTGGTGGACGAGGCCCTGGCCACCAGCAGTGATCAGCAGGTGGATCAGTTTTCCCGCGTCGTGGTGGATGGCGCTGCCCTGCCCTTTGTCACACCGGTTTATCTGAAACTGCACAAGCCAGTGGGCGTGCTGAGTGCCACCCGCGACCCGCATCACCCTACGGTGATCGATCTGCTGGACCACCCCGCGCGTGACACTCTGCACATGGTGGGACGGCTCGACCGCAGCAGTTCGGGCCTGGTGCTGCTGACCAATGACGGACGCTGGTCACGGGCGCTGATGGCCCCGGAAGCAGGCGCTGAAAAAGTCTATGCAGTGCGGGTGGCAAAATCGCTGACCCAGGCCATGGTGGACGCCTTCGCGCAGGGCATGCACTTTGAGTACGAGGACATCACTACCTTGCCGGCGCGCCTGGAGATTCTTGAGGACACGCTGGCACGCGTGACCCTGGTGGAAGGGCGATATCATCAGATAAAACGCATGTTCGGCCGCTTCCGCAACCAGGTGCTGGCGCTGCACCGCGTGCAGATCGGCAGGGTTTCACTGCCTGGCGACCTGCTGCCGGGGCTCAGTTGCCCGCTCAGCGCGGATGAAGTCAGCGGCAGCGCCCAAGCCTCTCTACGTACTGACCGCGAGGCGGCTGGTCGCAAAGAGCGCTGATTCAGGGTCAGGGGGCCGTGCAATGGGCGGCAGTCGGTGCCACGCCGGACCCCAGCGCCACTGGCGCGGGAGCCTGATAAGGGTTGATTGGGCGTGACTGCCCATGATCGACAAGCAGCAACACCAGCACAAACACCATGCTGAGACTGCCCACCAGCGGACGGCCCGGGAGTTTGGTGAGAGACATCAGCGCCCTCCTCCCTGGCTGGCTGCCACCAGAGGCAACAGCAACCGTGGGCGCAGCCGAATACCCAGCAGCGAGCCGCCAAACGCGGCCACGAACCACACCCAGCCGTGCAGGCTGCCGGTGGACACGCCACTGAAGAACGCCCCGACATTGCAACCCAGTGCCACCCGTGCGCTGTAGCCAAGCACCAGGCCGGCCACGAGCACGATGGTCCAGCTGCGTGCCGTGATCGGCGCCACCTGCGGATCAGGCTCTGCCCGCCAGCGCATCACCACGAAGGCCCCCGCGATCAGGCCGATATTGGTCAGGGAGGTGACATCCGTCAGCAAGGACTGCACCAGGCGCTCGGCGTGGGCCGGCGCACCCCAGAAGGCATTGCCCGCCAGATCAGCCCCTGCGGCCGTTGCCAGTTTGGCCCCCCACAGGCCCAGGCCATAGACAACGCCCCAGGACTGCCCGGCAATCACCAGATTCAAAATGGCCAGACCGGCAATCAGGGCCGCCGCCAGCAGCAGTCGACGCGGTGGCAGGCGCTTGCCTGGCGCGGCGCGGCGCAGCACCAGCATTGCCAGGGCGCCAAGACCGAGCAGCGTCACCACCAGCCCGCCGCCACTGCCGAACTGGTCCTGCAGTGTAATCAGTGGCAGCACGCCGAAGCTCTGCCACCAGCCCAGATGCAGCGTGCCGAAGAAGCTGCCGGCAATGAAACCGAGCAGGGCCACCAGCGCGATGGCATTGCCGCTGCCGGCATTGACCAGCGTGCCCGAGCCGCAGCCCATCACCAGCTGCATCGCCATGCCGAACACAAAGGCGGCCACAATCATGGCGATGCCGACAGGGGCGTGGGCCCCGTTGAGTTCTGTGGGAAAGGAGGCAAGCAGCGGAAAAGCGAACACGGCCGTCAGGCCGATGGCAAGAAACTGGGCGACCAACCCCCGGCCATCACGCTCCGTGACGATGTTGCGCCAGGGGCCCGTGAAACCGAAACGCAGGCCTTCAAGGGTGAGCCCGAAGCCCAGCCCCACCAGCATCAGCAGCGCAGCGCGCGGCCCGGCCATGGCAAAGGTGCCGAACACCAGCCCAAGGGCGAGCAGAAGAAGCACGGCCCGTCGCGGGGCCGGATTCACAGTGGATTGATTCACCAGGGATGGGGTCACGAATCATGCACCGAACAGCGTGCCGACCCAGTCCGTGGTCATCTGCCAGTAATGCTTGAGTCGGCTGGGCTGATTGTCCATGGGGCGGTCTGCCAGGCTCCACTCCGTCATGCTCTCGGCATACAGGCGCGTATTGGGCACGTTCTGCAGCTCGCTCATGATGAACCAGTTCACGGCCGCCTGATGCCCGGTGTTGCAGAACGATACCGTCATGGGAGCGGACTGCTGTGGATAGGACGCCAGAATGCTGCTGACCTGGGCCAGCGGCTTGACGCGGCTGCCTTCGAAAAAGGTCTCGAAAGCCAGGTTGCCGGCGCCCCGGATGGTGCCTGGACGCCCGGAACTGGCCTGCAGTCCCTCGAAGAAAGTCTGTGGACGGGCATCGATGAGACGCGCACTGCCCTCGGCTACCAGCGCTTCGATCTCTTCCGTCGTTGCGCGCCAGTCATTGCTCCACTGTGGGGCGAAGCTGGATGCTGCCACAGTACTTGCCTCGGTGCTGCTGGGCAGATTCGCGCCAGTCCACGCGGCAAATCCGCCATTGAGGATCGCCAGATCCTGAACGCCCAGGGATTTCAGCGTCCAGTACACACGTGCGGCGGCGCCGAAGTCCGACGCATTGGAGCCCTGGTGCACTACCACCACGGGCGTGTCGGCACTGATCCCCAGTGTCTGCACCGTGGCCGTCAGCTCCGAGACGTCGCGCAGCTGACCCGGGTTCTCCTGGGGGCCACGGAACTGCGGGTACGGCGCCGCCACGGCACCCGGGATATGCCCGGCTGCGTAATCTCCCGTCACGTGCAGCACGCGCACTTGCGGCGCGCTTTGCAGGATGGCAGAGAGCTCGGATGCTTCAAGCAGCCTGGACCAGCCCTGGGGGGCGGCCAGTGCCAGGCTGGAAAACAGTGTCAATGTTGTTGCCAGAATCACGCGCAGATATCGAGAAGTGATCATGATGGTGTACTCGTCCGAGGATATGCTTGCGTTGTTGTCAGGGCTTGCGTTTTGGCCTGGCCGGCGTGGTCGATCATACCCAACACCCATCCGGACTTCAGCACTCTTTTCACTTCGGACAGAAAGCTGGCGTCCGCCGGCCGCGATCAGGTCAAGCAACCAATCTCCCGCTTCCATGCCGAAGAGCTCCAGCGCAACCACGGACAGCACAATTGCCCAGCGAAGAAAATGCGGTTTTCCACCTGATCTGTGATTGTGAGTGACAGCGGGGAGCAGCTAAGATGACACCCGCGCACCCGCACTGTGGACGCGCCACACACCTGTTCCAGAAACCTGTCCCGAGCCGTACCGATGATCCGCAATGCCACCCGCGAAGACGCCCCGCAGATAGCCGGCATTTACCGCCACTATGTGGAATCCACCTCCATCAGTTTCGAGGAAGTGCCCGTCACTGCCGTTGAAATGGCCGACCGTATCGAGGCCGTCCAGGCTCTGGCGCTGCCATGGCTGGTCGCGGAAAGGGACGGCGTCATCACCGGCTATGCCTACGCCACAGCATGGAAAGCCCGCTACGCCTACCGGCACAGCGTGGAAGTGACGGTCTACCTGCGTCCGGATACCCTGGCGAAGGGCCTGGGCACCGCGCTTTACGGCGCCTTGTTCAAGGCCCTCGAACAACGCCCCATTCATGCCGTGGTGGCCTGCATCGCGCTGCCCAATGCCCACAGCGTGGCCTTGCATGAAAAATTTGGAATGCGCAAGGTAGCCCACTTCGCGGAAGTGGGCTACAAGCTTGGGGAATGGCGGGATGTGGGCTACTGGCAGGTCAATCTGGACAAGGATGTGTACTGAGCGGCCATTTGAAAACGCAGACGTCACGGATGCGCCGCTCCGTCATACTGGATGGAACGCCCGGTTGCCTTTTGACCGGTGAAGGAGTAAACAGGCATTGTCCCCTTGTTACTCCTTGTTCCAATACCGTGGCGAATGCTGCACAGGAGCCTCCATGTCCCACGCCTTGACTGCCTTCCCCGCTCTGACCTTGCTCGCCTTGCTGTCTGCCTGTTCCAGCGCCCCGGAGACATTCGAGACTTCTGCATCGCCAGCGGCAACTGCCGCCAGGCCCCAGGAATTGCTGCAGGACTCTTACTTCGTCGATGCCAGTGCTGCCCAGTTCACGCCAGTGGATATCTTCGCCCTGCCACCGCAGATCACCGCCTGGCTGGATGAGAACATCGCCGGCCTCGGAGACGAAGAACGCAAGTACCGGGCCCTGCGCAGCTGGGCGTTCGATCTGGCGGACCAGTATGAGTACAACCCGGAAGTGACAGCCTCGCTGGACGAGCTTGACGAGATCGGTATCGTCAACTGCTTTTCGTTCTCCAATCTGTTCGTGGCTGCCGCGCGGCATCTGAATGTGCCGGCCGAATTCCAGCTGGTCTACACCCCACCCAGCTGGGGCACAGCCAATCAGGCCTGGGTGCTCAACCAGCACGTCAATGTCACAGGCCGCGTCAACCGCATTACCGACCGTGGCAGCGAGCGCAGCGCGAAAGACCTGCCTCTGCAGACGGGCACCTACCTGAATCCGGAGGCCATCCGGGAAGTGTTCGTCCGCTATGTGGTGGACCTCAACCCGCGCATCGTGGTGGATGAATACCGCACCGAAATTCTGACCGACCACCAGGTGCTCGCCCTCTTCTACGCAAACAAGGCCGCGGAAGCCCTCTTTGCCGACAAGCTCGGCCTGGCCTACCAATACACCAAACATGCCGTCCTGGCGGACCCGGCGTCAGCCACGGCACTCAATACCCTGGGCGTGTTGTACGGACGTGTGGAGCAGACCGCACTGGCGCGCGATGCCTACCTGGCGGCCATCGCGGCCGATGCTGATGCCGACTCCGCGCGCAGCAATCTGGCGGCCCTGTACCGACGCATGGGCGAAGTGAACAGCGCCAGCGACGAGCAGCAACGACTGAACCGTCGACGTGAGCGCAACCCCTATTATAACTTCACGCTGGGAGAGGAAAAACTGCAGGCAGGGCAGTGGGAATAAGCGCTTGCACATTACCGCGACGCCGTCCGCCGCAAGAAAGATGAACAACTGTTCTATCTCTCGCAGGTTCAGGCCCATCTGTATCTGGGAGATCAGCGCGAGGCACAGCGCGCTCTGCAACTGGCCGAGCGCCATGCCGACCGGGACAACGCTGAGCGACTTGCCCAACTGCAACAGGCCGTGCAATCGGGAACGGCCACTGGCATCGGCGTGAGTCACGCCCTCGCAGGTTCAACCTGCCGGATTCACAAGGCCGTGACGGATTTTTCAAGCCGGTAGAAAGCTTTGCCCTCCACCTGATGCGAGAAGCAGGCACCGATCTTCTCCAGTGCCCGGCGCGAACGTCCGTTGTGTTCGCCCACATGAAACCATACGGTATCAGCCCACTTGAAGGCATGGCTCAGCATCAGCTGCTTCATTTCGTGATTGGCGCCGCCGCCCCAGTACGGCCGTGTCAGAAACGTAAAGCCGATGGCGATCTCGCGTGACTGCGGCCACCAGTCATAGTAGCGCGTGGAACCGATGATGGCGTCCGTGGCATTGTCCAGCACCACAAAGGCGCTGCCGCTGGCCAGGGCCCCTTCAAAGAAATTGCTGCGGAAGACGTCGCGCTGCCAGCGCGTTGGCTGCGGATGCTGCTCCCATATCAGCGGGTCCGAAGCTGCAGCATGCAGGGAGTCGAAGTCCTCCGCCACCAGCGGACGCAGGGTGAGGGCAGCACCCACCAGCACAGGGCGACTGTCGAAGCACTGTGCCTTCACACAACTATCCCCGAGAGTGTCGCCAGGGCAGCGCGTTGCTCTTCGGTGAGCGATTTCATGAAGGTGCGGGCACTCTGACTGAAGGATTTTTCGGCGTCGGCCAGAATGCGCTCACCAGCCTCCGACAGACGCACGAGGCTGACGCGGGCATCCCGTGCCCCTTCCTCCTTGCTGATGAGCCCGATCTTCTCCATGGGCAGCAGTATGCGGGTGACACCTGACGCACTGAGTCCCACCTTTTCCGCCAGGTCGATGCGCTTGAGCGAATGCGTGCCGGCCTCGCTCAGAGCGCTCATCACCTGAAACTCCTTGAAGCTGATGCCATGGGCTGCCAGCCATTGATCCTGCCGTTTCTGCAGCCGGGTCTGCACATGCGACAGTCCCAGCAACACCTTGCCATCCGTTCCGACACCCACAAGCCACCTCCTTGCTTATTACTTGATATAGCAAGTATCACGCAAGCATCATGGGGATGTCAATCCTGCAAAAGCAGACCTGGAAGTGCGCGCGGATGCTTGACGCCTGCAATTACAAGCGTTTCAGGTCCGGCTTGACCACCTTGCCCATGGCATTGCGCGGAAGCGTTTGCATGAGACGCAGGCTTTTGGGGATCTTGTAGGGCGACATGCGCGTCTCGCACCAGGACTTGAGCTCGGGCAAGGTCAGTGTTTGCCCGGCTTTGAGCGCGACGAAGGCCGTGACAGCTTCGCCCCAGGTTTCGTCTTCCATGCCGACCACGGCGCACTCGGCGATCTTGTCGTGGGTCAGCAAAGTGCCCTCTATTTCCAGCGCAGACAGCTTGTAGCCACCCGACTTGATGATGTCGACAGACGAGCGGCCCATGATGCGGTAGTAGCCCTTTTCGCGCACGGCGACATCGCCGCTACGGAACCAGCCGTCGGCAAAACTTTCTTCAGTAGCCTGCGGGTTGTTCCAATATTCGAGGAACACGTTGTCCCCGCGCACGCGGATTTCACCCGGGACGTCTTCCTTGTCAATCAGCTTGCCGTCGTCATCGAACAGAGCCACTTCAACGCCCTTGAGGGGAAGACCGACTGCACCCGCGCGGCGTTCGCCCAGATAGGAATTGGACAGGCCCATGCCGATTTCTGTCATGCCGTAGCGTTCCAGCAGCGTCTGGCCGGTCATGGCCTTCCACTGATTGAACAGCTTCACGGGGCAGGCAGCCGAACCACTGACATTCAGACGCATCCCCTTGAATGCCGAGGTGATGGCTTCACGACGACCAGCATCCAGGCTCTCCAGATACTGAATGATCTTCACATAAATCGTCGGCACGGCCATGAATACCGTGTATTTGCGCAAGCGGACCTGCGTCATGAGCAGATCCATCTCGAAGCGCGGAAACACCGCTACGCGGGCCCCGATCCACAAGCCACAGCACAGGATATTGACGATGCCGTGAACGTGATTCAGCGGCAGGAACAGCGGTATGGAATCCTTCTCCTGCCAGCCCCAGGCCTCGAGCAGAGTTGTCACCTGAGCACGGATATTCTTGTGGGTACTCACCACGCCCTTGGGCTTGTTGGTAGTGCCACTGGTGAACAGGATCATCGCGCGACGCTCGGGCGCAATGACCGGCAACTTGCCGGAGCCATCGGCCAGCGTTTCGGCCACGGTCAACATCTCGATCTTGAGGGCCTGACACAGGATGTGCAGTGCCACAATCTGGTCGGTATCCAGCGAAAGGCATACGACAAGCCGGGTGACTTGTGCGCAGGTCAGGGAATGCTCCACTTCCGGCAGGGCCCCTTCGGCATTCAACGGCACCGCAATGCCGCCTGCACGCCAGATACCGAGCAAGGTCGTGACGTAGTCAACACCGCCGGGAATCAGCAGGCCAATGCGCTCTTCCTTCAGATCAGACTTGCCCTCCAGCAAGCCACTCGCCATCTTGTTGACCCGATCATGCAGATCGGAGTATGTCCATTCGCCCGCCGTGGTATGCAGCGCGACACTGGAATTGTCGAACCTGAGCGCCGGAAAACTGCGCTGATCCTGCTGACTGCCTTTGTTCATTCCTGCGTTTTCCTTGTGTGGCAACTGACACTCTTCAGACGAGTGCACGAACGATGAAATAGAGCACGGACGGCCCCAGCAGGCAGCCTATCCCGGTATAGAACGTAGCCGTCATGGCGCCGTAAGGCACCAGGCGTGGATCGGTGGCCGCAAGCCCTCCCGCTACCCCGCTGGTGGTGCCCATCAGTCCGCCGAACACCATGGCGGACTGCGCGTTGTTCAGACCGATATGGCGAGCAACCAGTGGCGTGCCGATCATCACGAGGATTGACTTCACCACGCCCGCTGCCACTGCCAGGGCAATCACATCGGAGCTGGCGCCGATGGCCGTCCCCGTCACGGGGCCGACAATGTAGGTGACAGCACCTGCTCCGATGGTAGTAATGCTCTCGGCATCGGTATAGCCGAAGGCAACGGCCACCAGGCCTCCCGCAATGAACGAGACCAGGACCCCCAGAAATATAGACACTATGCCCACGATGCCGGCTCTGCGCAGCTCCTGCAGCTGCACGCCGAAGGCCGTGGAGACAATGCCGAAGTCCCGCATCATGCCGCCGCCCATCAGTCCGATGCCGGCCAGCAGGCTGATATCCGCCACGCCCCGTGAGCCGCCGGTGAACTGGCCAGCGACATACGCGGCCAGCAGACCAAGTATGATGGCAATGGCCGAGCCATGGATGCGCCCACGCGTGAACTGGCGCGAAATCCAGTAGGACAGCCACACACTCAGACCCACTACCAGGAATGCCACGATCAGGCCATTGGCCTGCATGACCGTACGCAGAGTCTCCATCAGAGGTCTTCCTCGAGCGGAGGCAATGGCGGACTCTGCGGGCCGATCCTGCTGAGGACGGGCACCAGTGCGAAACTGACCAGCACTGCCAGCACGCCAGCCAGCACGGCCAGCATGCCGCCACTGACAGCTGCCACTACATTCTGACTCGCCGCCATGGCCACCACGATGGGGATATACATGGCGCTCCAGAACTTCACACCGTCCCCGGAAGCGCCTGTGACCAGCGACTGCATCCGCGCCGATCCGCAGGCAAGCACCAGCAGGAGCATCGCGACGCCCACACCACCCACATTGGCCTGCACGCCCAGCAATTGACCGAGCAGTTCACCAAGATACAGACCGGCAAGCAGACAGGCCGCCAGCAGCGCCACGCCGTAAATGATCATGGGAATTCCCTGTTGATAGTTGTTTTTCAAATTCGCGCGGGAGTATAGCCGAGCCATTGCAGATGTAACCACCCTTGAATGGGTGAGTGCTCGAGAATTACCTGCAACTTCGCGCCTGATATGCACAAATGGTAGAAGCCCCCCCCTGTGCCACACCGTAACAATCAGGCTACACTCCGCAACGTATAGTTTCCTTTCCCTTTCTTGCCAAGACGATACTGAAACAGGAATGCACCATGAGAACAACAATCCTGCTGGCAGCCCTGCTCGCCGGCACCTGCGCTACGCAAGCCTCGGCGCAATTGACGGAATCGGCGAATTTCGCCGCTGAAATTGAAACCCGCTATCAGGTCAGCATCGACGTACCTTACACGTCCCAGGGCGGCGCACAGCTGGCTATGGATGTCTATTCCCGCCGCGATGTGACGTCTCCCCAGCCCACGCTGGTGTTCTTCCACGGTGGCTTCTGGGTGGCCGGCAACAAGAACGCGCAGATAATGGCGCTGCTGCCCTGGCTGGAGATGGGCTGGAATGTCGTGAATGTCGGCTACAGACTCGGCGGAACGGCACCCGCTCCGGCAGCGGTCATCGATGGCTTCTGCGCACTTCGCGCCATCGCCACCGAGGCAGCGCGCTTCAACATCGACACGCAGAAACTGGTGGTGAGCGGCCAGTCAGCAGGCGGCCATCTCGCTCTGGCCATGGCCATGATTCCCGACAGTGAAGGCTTTGCGGCAGGTTGTCCGGACGGCACCACACCTTTGGTGGCAGCAGCCATCAACTGGTTCGGAGTAACCGATGTGCAGGACGTTATTCAAGGGCCCAACATGGCAGAGAACGCCGCCCGCTGGTTCAATGGCGTGGCACAGCCGACGGCGCTGGCACAGCGTCTGTCGCCGATCCGCTATGTGCGCAACGACCTGCCCCCCATCCTCAGCATTCATGGCGATGCCGATGCCGTGGTGCCCTATGCCCACGGTGTGGAACTGCACCGGGCGCTGGCGGCCACCAATGTGCGCAATCAGTTGTTGACCATTCCTGGCGGCGGCCACGGCCGCTTCACAGCGGAAGAGCGCACTCGCATCTACGCCACCATTCAGGACTTCCTCATGGAAGCAGGACTCTGACATGCAAGCGCTTTACGCCGCCAACCCGCCGATGTTCAAGAACAACCCGCTGGGCTTTCTGCTCTGTATCCTGCTGATTCCGCTGGGCATCGGCATCCTGATCCTGATGTACTGGCACCTGCAGAACAAGTCGTCCCGTCTGACCGTCACCAAGGACCATGTACTCTATGAGAAGGGGCTCCTCAGCAAGGAGCGCTCCGAAGTGGACATCGACGGTGTCCGCACTGTGAAAGTGAAGCAGTCGTTCTCCAACCGTATTTTCGGTACAGGCACCATCGAACTGTACACCTCGGGGGACAATCCCGAGATCGTCGCCAAAGGCATGCCAGACCCCAACAAGGTTCGGGAAATCATCAAGGCCAATCAGAAGAGTGAATGACGATGGTGGGAGAAACAGACAAGAAGGACAAGGATGATTCCCGCAAGATCGCCATTCCACTGATCTCGCTGATCGTGCTGTTGGTGATCGCCGCCGCGCTGATGCTGCCATTGCTGGCGGAACTGGCGGCTACGCATCTGGCCCCGGGGCTGGGCATGCGGGACGCCGCCGTAATCTCCTTCTTTCTGACCATTGTCGTGATGGTGGTGTTCACCATCACCTCAGGCGATGGCTTGCTGGGCGAACTGCAGTTCATGCTGGCCGGATTTCTAGCCTTTTTCGTGATCTTCTGGCTGCTGATCGCCTGGGCGTTCTAGAGCGCCGAGACTCAGCGGCGCAGCTCCTTGGGCATGCTGAAGACGATGTTTTCTTCCACTCCCGCCAGTTCTTCGGGGTCCATGCCACAGATCTGTCGCAAGCGCTCCACCACCTGCTGCACCAGAATCTCCGGCGCTGAGGCGCCGGCTGTCACACCAAAGCGGGTCTTGTTCTCGAACCATTGCGGTTGGACATCGTCGACACTGTCGATCAGATAAGACTCGCAGCCGAGCCGTTCGGCCAGCTCCTTGAGACGATTCGAATTGGAGCTGTTGGGCGACCCCACCACCAGCAGCAGCTGGCACTCCAGCGCCAGTTGCTTCACGGCATCCTGGCGGTTCTGCGTGGCGTAGCAGATATCCTTCTTGCGCGGCCCTTCTATGTCAGGAAAGCGCAAGCGCAGCGCATCGATGATGCGCGAAGTGTCATCCATGGACAGCGTGGTCTGAGTGACATAGGAAAGGCGCTTTGCATCACGTACTTGCAGACGCTGTACGTCTTCCACGGATTCCACCAGATAAATGTGGCCGCCGTTGCTGTCGTCATACTGGCCCATGGTGCCTTCCACTTCCGGGTGAAACTGGTGTCCGATCAGGACACACTCACGCCCTTCTGTGCTGAAGTTGATGACTTCCAGATGTACCTTGGTGACCAGGGGGCAGGTGGCATCAAAAATCTTGAAGCCGCGTTGCTCGGCTTCTTCTTTCACGGCCTGCGCGACCCCGTGGGCACTGAAGACCACGATGGAGGCACGCCCTGCCGAGTCAAGCGACGGAATGTCCGCCAGCTCATCCACAAAGATCGCACCGCGCTGCCGCAGAGTGTCCACCACAAACTTGTTGTGGACCACTTCATGTCGGACATAAATGGGAGCGCCGTAAATATCGAGTGCCCGGTTCACGATGTCGATAGCGCGGTCCACCCCGGCACAGAAGCCGCGGGGGTTGGCGAGCTTGATCTGGGCCACTGCGCCCGCCTGGGACGGAGTGACATGTTGCACGACAGTCATCAGCGTATCTCCATGACCTGCACTCCGTGGGGCAGCACCGCCAGGATGTGCGCATTGAAGCGAATCTCGCGACCCGCCAGCGGGTGATTGAAGTCCACTACCAGCGTGTCCTCATCGATGGATTTCACGACGCCGGGAATCTCGAATCCCCCGGCATCGGCAAACGAAAGCACTGTCCCTTCCACCACAGGGTCTGTGGAATTGGCCAGCAGGGCTGCAAACTTGCGACGCGGCAAGACTTGCACATTGTCAGCATTGACGGCGCCGAAGCTTTTCTCGACCGGCAGCAGCACGTCAAGGTATTGTCCGCTCACAGCGCCCAGCAAGGCCTCTTCGAAGCCAGGCAAGAGACTGCCGTCGCCCATCACGAAGTTCGCTGGGGCCTTGTCGAAATTGCTGTCGATCAGCGTTCCGTCGGAAAGCGCCAGGGAAAAATGCAGCGTCACACGCGCCCCTTCAGCAATTCTGCTCTGTACCAAAGACTCAGGCATAGTGACGCGTCTCACCGGCGCCGGCGATATTCTCGACGCAGCGCGCGCAAAGCTCCGGATGCTCGGCGTGCACGCCAATGTCGGGGCGATGATGCCAGCAGCGCACACACTTGGTATTCGCCGACGGCGTAATGCGCAGACTCAGCCCGGGAACGTCCGTGCCGGCCGCATCCCCTGCATCTGCAAGCGGGCGCAGTTGCGCCTGCGACACAATCAGCACGAAGCGCAGTTCATCCTGCAAGCGCGCCAGCATGGCATGCAGGGGCTCCGCGCAGAACAGCGTCACCTCTGCGCTCAGCGCAGCGCCGATCAGCTTGTCATTGCGCTGCTTCTCCAGCTCCTTGTTGACGGCCGTCTTCACCGCCATCACCTGCTCCCAGTACTTGTCATCCATGGCGGCCTGCTCGGGGAGCAGGGCCAGGGAGTCGCCGAACAGGCTCAGGAAAACCGATTCGGCGCGAGCGCCGGGAATGCTCGCCCAGATCTCGTCCGCGGTAAAGCTGGTGATCGGCGCGATCAGCCGGCAGAGGATCTCTGCAATGTGGTACATGGCGCTCTGCGTGGAACGCCGCGCCAGACAGTCTTCCCGCGTGGTGTATTGACGGTCCTTGATCACATCCAGATAGAAGCTGCCCAGTTCGATCACACAGAAGTTGTGCACCTTCTGGTACACGCCAAGGAAGTGATATTGCGCGTAATCGTCCTCGACCTGCTTCTGCAGCAGCTGGGCCTGACGGGTGATCCAGTAGTCCAGGGCCATCATGTCCGCGGGCGCCACCAGATTCTGTGCCGGGTCGAAGCCGGTGAGATTGGATAGCAGGAAGCGCGCCGTGTTGCGGATGCGGCGATAGGAGTCAGCCACGCGCTTGAGCACTTCCGTTGAGGCCGTCATTTCGCCGCGGAAATCGGTGGAAGCCACCCAGAGACGCAGGATGTCGGCACCGTATTCCTGGAACACTTCCTTCGGCGAAATCGTGTTGCCAAGGGACTTCGACATCTTGTAACCCTTGGAGTCCACCGTGAAGCCGTGCGTGAGGACCTGCCTGTACGGGGCTACACCATACATCGCAATGGAAGTCTTCAGGGACGACTGGAACCAGCCGCGATGCTGGTCCGAGCCTTCCAGATAGAGATCCGCGGGAAAGCCGAGGCCTTCGCGCTGCTGCAGCACCGAGTAATGAGTGACACCAGAATCGAACCACACGTCCAGCGTATCCGTGACCTTGCTGTACTCGGCGGCTTCTGCGCCAAGCAGATCCTCTGCAGTCATTTCAAACCAGGCGTCGATACCGCTCTTCTCGATGCGCAGCGCTACCTCCTCGATCAGCTCGGCCGTGCGTGGATGCAGCGCCTGGGTTTCCTTGTGCACGAACAAGGTGATGGGAACGCCCCAGGTACGCTGGCGCGAGACACACCAGTCCGGGCTGCCCTTGAGCATAAGATCGATGCGCGCCTGGCCCCAGTCGGGAATCCACTGCACCTTCGCCGTGGCCTCCAGCGCGGAGGCCAGCAGGCCCTGCTCGTTCATGCTGATGAACCACTGCGGTGTGGCGCGATAGATCAGCGGCGTCTTGGTGCGCCAGCAGTGCGCATAGCTGTGCACGATCTTTTTCAATGCCACCAGCGCACCGCGCTGCTTGAGCACCTCGATCACGCGTTCATCCGCCTTGTAGACATGTTCGCCCGCGAACTCACCGGCAGCCGCCGTGAACAGCCCATCGTCATCCACCAGGTTGAGGGTGCCGATGCCGTATTGCCGACCGACGTTGAAGTCGTCCACGCCATGATCCGGGGCCGTATGCACAGCGCCCGTACCGGCGTCCGTGGTGACGTGCTCGCCGAGTATCACCGACACCTGCCGGGCGACGAAGGGGTGCTGCAGGGTCTGCAACTCCAGTGCCTTGCCTTTGGCAGTGCCCAGCACGTCGAAGCTATCGCAGCCGTAGCGTTTCATGATCTCCTCGACCATGGCGGCAGCGACGACAATGGTCTCGCGGCCGTTCTCGATCTCGCAGTCCACCAGCGCGTAATCCAGGTCCGCATTCAGACATACGGCCTGGTTTGAAGGCAGCGTCCAGGGGGTGGTGGTCCAGATGACGACGGACAGTGGTCTGCCTGCAACTCGGGCGGGCGGCGCTCCGAAAGGCGCCAGGAAGCCCGCCACATCCACCACCGCAAACCGTACGTCGATGGCGAACGAGGTCTTGTCCTGATACTCCACTTCCGCCTCTGCCAGCGCCGAGGCCCCGACCACACTCCAGTACACGGGCTTGTAGCCCTTGACCAGATGGCCGTTCTGCGCGATGCGCCCAAGCGCACGCACCGTATCCGCCTCTGTCTTGAAGTCCATGGTCAGATAGGGGTTGTCCCACTCACCCAGTACGCCCAGACGGACGAAATCGGCCTTCTGAATCTCAACCTGCTTGGCGGCATATTCACGGCAGGCCTTGCGGAAGTCCGCGAAGGACACTTTCTTGCCGGCCTTGCCGAGTTTCTTCTCGACGTTGATCTCGATCGGCAGTCCGTGGCAGTCCCAGCCCGGCACATAAGGTGCGTCGAAACCGGCCAGAGTTTTCGACTTGACGATGATGTCCTTGAGCGTCTTGTTGACCGAATGGCCGAGGTGCAGCTCACCATTGGCATAGGGCGGCCCATCGTGAAGAATGAAACGGGGCCGGCCCGCACTCTTTTTCCTGATGCGGGTGTAGAGGTCCATGCTTTGCCAGCGTGCCAGCATTTCCGGCTCGCGCTGGGCAAGACTGGCCTTCATGGGGAACTCTGTCTGCGGCAGGTTCAGGGTGCTTTTGTAATCTGTCATCTCATCAACCTTGTCAATTGCATATTGTATCCGTTGGAGCGGGCTTGCCCGCGAACCACGCTGCGACTGTTCGCGGGCAAGCCCGCTCCCACAGCTTCGTCAGAGTGGCATTTCCTTTTCGAAGAACGCACGCACCGTCTGCACGTCGATGGCAATGCGGGCCTGCAGCTCGTCCAAGGATGCGAATTTCTGCTCCTCGCGAATCTTGTGGCGAAAAATCACTGTGATTTTCTCGCCGTAAAGATCGCTGTCGAAATCCAGCAGATGCACTTCCAGCACAGCCTTGTTGCTGTCCGACACCGTGGGCCGGTAGCCAATGTTCGCAGCGCCCTTCAGAAAGCGCTCGGCCAGATCTTCGTTGTTCACCTGCACATCGCAGGCATAGACCCCGTGCAAAGGGAGCGTCTTTCGGTTCAGTTTCACATTGCAGGTGGGGAAACCCAGATCACGCCCGAGCTGCTGACCTTTGACCACGGTGCCGGAAATGCCATAGGGGCGATTGAGCAGCAACTCCACCAGCTCAAAATCCCCCTTCTGCAACTGCTGGCGCACGAAGGTGCTGCTGATGCGAACGCCCTGGTGCTCGCAACTGGCTGACTCGAGCAACTCGAAGCCAAACGATTTGCCAAAGGCCTGCAGCATGGCAAAGTCGCCGCGGCGCTTGTGCCCGAAGCGGAAATCATTGCCAATGATCAGACAGACAATCCCCAGCCCGTTCACCAGAAATTCTTCGATGTAATCTTCCGCACTCTGCGCCTGCAGGGTGGCATCGAAGCGCAGCCTGCACACCACGTCCACGCCCTGTTCCTCCAGCAGCGTCAGCTTTTCTTCCAGTTCACTAAGACGCGCCGGGCATTCTTGAGAAGACGCCGCAAAGAATTCCTCCGGATGTGGTTCGATCAGCACGACGACGCAAGGCACGCCGTACTCGGATGCCTTGCTGCGCAGCTGCTGCAGAATCAACTGGTGGCCGGTGTGCACGCCATCGAACTTGCCGATGGTGGCGACACTCGACTGGTAGTGCTGCCGGAATTCGGCAGCGTCCTCGAAGACTTTCATGGCTTGTGGTTGCGCACGCGCTCCTGACCCTTCACGAAGAACACTCTGGCCCAGATCGCCAGAAAAATGGCCACGACCAGCTGTCCCATCGCGGCAGTCATGCCCGAATCCGTCTCGGCCTGCATCGCAATCAGGACAATATTGGCAAGTGTGCTCAGTGCCATGGTTCCCAGCACGCCGGAAAGAAGCAATTGCAAAACGCCGATCATGCGGTCCATACAATCCTCACAGGGTCAGAGAGCTGGCCTTCAGCCGACGGTCAAGACCAGCTTTCCCAGCATGGTGCCGGATTCCAGCTTGGCATGGGCTTTCAGCAGATTCGCAGCGGTCAGCGCACCGTAGTGCTCGGTACGGGTGTGCCGCAGCAAGCCGGCATCCAGCAGCTTCGCCGCCTCGTTCAGCAACACACCCTGCTCGGCGATGTCGGCTGTCTGGAATCGTGATCGCGTGAACATGAATTCCCAGCTGATTGACACACTCTTTGCCTTGAACAGATTGATATTGACCGGCTGGTTGGATTCAGTGTCCACGATCAGGCAGATCCTGCCCTGCGGCAGAATGACGTCGGCCATGCCATGCCAGTGCTGAGCGGTGCCCACCAGGCACAGGATGTAGTTCACGCCGCTGCAACCGATCAGCTTGAATTCATCGGCCAGCGCCTCGCGGTGATTGATCACCTCGTCTGCCCCCATCTCCATGCACCACTTTTCCGTTTCCGGGCGCGAGGCGCTGGCGATTACATGCAGTCCAGCGAGATTCTTGGCCAACTGAATGGCTATTGAACCCACGCCACCGGCGCCACCAATGATCAGGATGGACTTGCCCTTGTTCGCGCTACGGTCCTTGGCAATGCCCAGACGTTCGAACAATGCCTCCCAGGCCGTGATGGTTGTCAGAGGCATGGCGGCTGCATCGTCAAAGGAAAGGCTCGCGGGCTTGTGGCCAACAATGCGTTCGTCGATCAGATGGTATTCGCTGTTGCAGCCTGCACGCGTCACATCGCCTGCGTAGAACACTTCATCTCCCGGCTTGAACAAGGAACACTGATCGCCAATGGCTTCCACCACGCCGGCGCAGTCCCAGCCGAGGATGCGCGGCTGCTCCAGGCGACTGCCTGCCGCCATGCGGATCTTGGTATCCACCGGGTTGACGGAGACAGCACGTACGCGCACCAGCAGGAAGCGCCCGGTAGCGACGGGGGTGGGGATATCGACATCCTGCAGGGCCTGCGGATCAGTCACTGGCAGCGAATTGTGGACTCCAACGGCTTTCATGGTTCTCCCTCTTTGTTTTTCTTCAAGAATTTTCTCGCTCAAGGAGCATCTGTGAGTGCCGGCGAGTGTGGGCGGCTATTATGGCACTGCCCGGGCGGCTGCCACAATCAGCGCTTGGCTCCGCAGGGCCCCGTGCTGGCTATCGCGCAAAGGCCGCTGTTATGATGCCGGCTCGGCGACCGTGCGGATCACACCATGCTTGGCAAAGTCCTTTTGACCATCTTTATAGTCCTGCTGGGCCTGATCTGGTTGCGCCAGTTGCGGCAGCAGAAACGCAGGGACACTGCCTCCGCCGGGCACCAGCTCCCAGGCCCTGCAGTCGCCGCCCCTGCACTCAATGACTACCGCTTCACTGCCTGGCTCTTCCTTGCATTGATACTCGGCATCGGGAGTTACCTCTACTATCTGCAGTGGCAGGAAGACAGCACCGTCTTGCAGATCCTGCTGCACCGGGAAGGCAACAGCGCGCCTGTGACCTACGAGGTGCGCAGGGACCAGCTGGAAACACGCGCCTTTACTACGGTAGAAGGCGTGCGCGTGACCGTGGCCGCCAGCGAGCGCATGGAAGTCATCGGATTGTAGGCATCTTCATGAGCAAACACTCGCCGACAGACGACCACGATGCCAAACCCCTGCCTGTGGGTGGCGGACTGAAAGCCGTGCGCTATGTCATGTCCATCGCCGGGGAAGTCGGTCCGCGCCGGCTGGCCGAAACAGTCCGCTCCAGGAACACCTGCAAGGCCTGCGCGTTTGGCACGGGCGGTCAGCGTGGCGGACTGCACAACGAACACAATGTCGGCATCGAAATCTGCAACAAGAACATCCAGGCGCAGTCCAGCGACCTGCGTCCGGCGATCCCCCCCGCCCTGTTCGAAGACAACACACTGGATGAACTCGCGCAGCTCAGTGGCCGTGAACTGGAAGCGCTCGGCCGCCTGGGACATCCGCTTTACAAAGCGCCGGGGGCGGACCGCTATCGCATCATCAGCTATGACGAGGCCATCGCCCGTATCGCACAGCGCCTGCGCAGCACCTCTGCGCAGCGCAGCTTCTTTTACGCCTCGGGCAGGTCGTCCAATGAAGCCGCCTTCATCCTGCAGTTGTTCGCACGTCTGTATGGCAGCAATCACGTGAACAACTGTTCTTATTACTGCCATCAGGCATCGGGTGTCGGGCTGCAGGCTGCCATCGGTACGGGCACCGCGACGGTGCAGTATCAGGACTTGCCACAGGCAGACACGTTTTTTGTCATCGGTGCCAACCCGGCCTCCAATCACCCGCGCTTTCTCAAGGTATTGATCGAATGCCGCCGTCGCGGCGGCCAGGTAATCGTCATCAACCCGACGCGGGAACCCGGGCTGCTGCGCTTTGCGTCACCCAGCAACCTGCGTTCGATGATCGTCGGGGGCGCCCCGATCGCGTCGCTCTACGTGCAGCCCCATGTCGGAGGCGACCTGGCACTGATGCAGGGCATCGCGAAAGCCGTACTTGAGAATGGCGGCGAAGACCGTCACTTCATCGCGCAGCATTGCCTGGGTTTCGAAGACTACGCCGCGCATCTGCGGGCCCTTTCGTGGCCAGCGCTGTGCGAAGAATCAGGGGTGGAAGAAGCGCAGATTCGGCTGCTGGCAACGCTCTACCAGAACAGCCGGCACTGCGTGTTCAGCTGGGGCATGGGCATCACCCATCATTCCCACGGCGTGGAGAATGTCGAAGCCATCAGCAACCTGGCACTGCTGCGCGGCATGCTGGGAGGCCCCGGCAAAGGCCTGCTGCCGCTGCGCGGACACAGCAATGTACAGGGCGTGGGTTCCATGGGCGTGACGCCAGCGCTGAAGGAACAGGTCTTTGCACGTATCGAGTCAACACTGGGCGTGCGCCTGCCCACCGAATCCGGCATGGACACGCTCGCCTGCATGCGTGCAGCACTGGCAGGGCAAGTGGATCTGGCGTTCCTGCTGGGCGGCAATCTCTACGCCGCCAGCCCGGATTCCCGTTTTGCCGCCGCCGCACTGGCCGCCATCCCCTTCAAGGTGCAGATCAATTCCACGTTGAATCTGAGCCATGTCCATGGCCTGGGCGACGAATGCATCGTGCTGCCGATCCGCGTGCGTGACGAAGAAACGCAGCCGACCACACAGGAATCCATGTTCAATTTCGTTCGCCTGAGCGACGGAGGCTTCGAACGTATAGAGGGACTGCGCTCGGAAGTGGAGATCATCAGCGCCATCGCTGCACAGGTAATCGCGCCTGAAATTCTGGACTTTGCCCGCTTTGCCGAGCATCGCGAGATTCGTCAGGCCATCGCGAAGATCATTCCCGGCTACGGGGCGCTGGGCGACATTGATGAAACAAAAACGGAATTCCATGTCGCAGGACGCGCGCTTGGCACGCCGATTTTCCCTGCGCCTGAAGGACGCGGACACTTTCGGGTACCCCGTGAAGATGCAGCACGCAATCGCCCGCTCGCCCGGGAGTTCACACTGACCACGGTCCGCAGTGAAGGGCAGTTCAATACAATCGTGTACACCGACAAGGATGTCTATCGGGGCCAGACGGAGCGGCACATTGTCATGATGCATCCTGCGGACATGCGGGAGGCGGGACTTGAAGAGGACATGCGTGTGACTCTTGAAAATGACACAGGAACAATCGCCGGGCTCAAGCTGAAGCCCTTCGACATTCGCCGCGGCAATCTCCTGATGTATTTCCCCGAAGCCAATGTCCTGGTGCCGCTGCAGACCGACCCGCGCAGTCAGACGCCCGGCTTCAAGTCGGTTCAAGTCAGTCTGCGGCGCGATGACAGTCCCACGGCGCGACATGCCTGATCAACCCCGCTGAGCTGACGTTCTGTCGAATCGGTGGTCGGTTTTCAGAATTTGCTGCTAGACTCCAAGTCATTCCTCCTGTTCGAATGACCACGATCATGTTCCTGCGCTGCCTGACATTCCTGCTGTTGTTGCTTCCCGGCATGCTCCATGCCACGGAAGAACACATCGTGCTGGAAGATGGCAGCACAGTGAAAGTCTTCCTTTTCTATCCCAAGACAGCAGGCGAAGGCCCGTGGCCGCTGACCGTACTCATGTCTGGCGGTGTTGCCAACGAATATATTGTCCGCGCTCAGTTCTGGCTGGGTTACGAACTGGCGAGTCGCGGCTGGGTGATCGCCGTGCCCGTAGCGCCGGACGAGAACGCCTTCTTCGGCGAGAACGGTGAGAAGATTCCTGAAGTCATCGCGCAGTTGCAGACCTACCCCGCCATTGAGGTGGGAAAGACCTTGCTGGTGGGCGTTTCCAAAGGTGGCAGCTCCGCACTCGAAATTGCAGGCCGCAGCCCCGAGAACTATTACGGGGTGGTGGCGGTTCCGGGCATCGTGCGCGAGGGGGCTGAGGTTGGCGATCTGAAAGAGCTGCCCGTGTTCATCCGCATTGGCGAGGACGACTATCTGCGCTGGGACGAGCAACTGCCACGTATTGCCGAAGCGCTGTCGGAAGCGGGCGCCCGTGTCGATGCCAAGCTGGAACCTGGTGCCAGCCATGTGTTCCCCATCAACTGGGATGAACTACAGCCCTGGCTCGACACCCTGCGTTGATTCCTTGCGCTGAAACGCTTTCGGCGCGCTTTCAGCTGTTGCTCTGCATCCAGTAGTCCTTTACTCGTGCATCCCTGATCTCGACGAACAATTGCTCCTGGTATTCTTTTTCCACGTCCACATGAAAGAGCAGGAACAGGCCGACTTCCGTTTCCACCTTGCTGGATTTCGAGTAGCGCCATACTTCCGACCCATCCTCGTAGCGTGTGATGCGCTCGGGATCTCCGAAGCTGCTCAGTACCCAGTCAGCTGAAGTGCTGCCACGTTCGATGCGTGCGACCTGCCCCTCGCTCCAGGGCGATACGCCCTCCTGTCGATCGGAATCCACCGTGAACAGACAACCCGTCATGCTCAATACCCCCAATGTCAGCAACAGCCTTGCCACCATGTCGACCTCCCCGCCCGCGCGTGTGTGATTGATGCGATGTTTCACATCTTACGGGTCGAGACTGAATCGCAGCTGAATTGCGCGCCGAGGCTGGCAAAGTCTTTTCCCATTGCTCCGGAATTCCACTATCATCGCCGGCACTGCCGCCCACCCCTTTGAACAGGAGCACCACCCGTATCATGTACACCTTCATCAAGATCATTCACATGTCCTTCGCCATGATCTCCGTGCTTGGCTTTCTGGCCCGCGGCATTCTCAAGATCAACGAATCACCGCTGGTGGACAAGAAACTGGTCCGCGTGCTGCCGCATGTCATCGACACCGTGCTGCTGGCAAGCGCCATCGCACTGGTCATCATGTCGGGGCAATATCCCTGGGTGGCCCCATGGGTATCGGCCAAGATCCTCGGCCTGGTCGTGTACATCGGACTGGGGGTTGTGGTCATGCGCACTGCGAAGACGCGTCAGACTCGCATCGCGGCCTTCGCTCTGGCACTGATCACCGCTGGCTATGTGTTCATGGTTGCCGGAACGAAAACAATTTTCTGAAACGAACAGTTTCAGGCTTGACTAAAACTTTCAGAAGCATAGACTGCGCGCCATCTTCAACCTGATCGAGATTTACCGAAAAAATGTTTACTTCACGCACCCACAGCACTGTCAGCATGCAGACATCGACCACCGTCGATGTGCGCGTGCTGCACATTTGCGTGAGCAAGTCCCGGGAGGGCGGCTTGGAGTAGACTTTTGATTCAATAATTATTGAGTAATGAAAGGCCTCTGAGTTCCCACCGAACTCCGAGGCCTTTTTTTTGGCCTGTCGAAAACAGATGTGCGGCCCACAGGGGCTGTGCAGAGGGGGACCTATGTCTGAAAAAAGTCCATTGATCGCCGCATCACTGCGTCGCAATGTCCGCATCATTCTTGCGCTGGCATTCTTTCACATGTTCATGCTGATCGTGCCGGTAATCGTGCCCTTCTTCGAGTCCAAGGGCCTGAGCCTCAGCGAGATCTTCTACCTGCAGGCCGTGTATGCGGGCATCATCGTGTTGCTTGAGGCACCCTCAGGCTGGCTTGCCGATCGCTTCGGCCGCCGCACCGTGCTGCTGATCGGCAGTGTCGCGCATGGCGCCGGGTATCTGTGGCTGGTATTCGCCGACAGCTACGTGCAGTTGATGATCTTCGAGTTCCTGCTGGGCATTGCTGCCAGCATGATGTCTGGCGCCGACCTTGCCATTCTCTATGATACGGAGAGAGCGCTGTCGGATTCCGAGGACTCGCACACGGGCAGCATCGCCCACCTGTCTTCCACCAAGGCGTTTGCCGAAGGCGCAGGCGCACTGGCCGGTGGCGCGCTGGCGCTCGGTTCCTTTGACCTCATGGTACTGGCCCAGGCGGGCGTGTCCTGGGTCTGTCTGGTACTGGCGCTGCTGCTGGTGGAGCCACCCATTCGCGAGACCCCTGGCAGCAAGCCCCTGCGCGGATTCAAGGCAATCTATGCACACCTCATGAAGGGCGACAAAGTCCTGCGACAGACTTTCTTCGCGATACCGCTGTACAACCTCTGCACCTTTCATGTGGCCTGGCTGGTGCAGCCTTACTGGGAAGAACAGGGACTTTCGCTGCTCGTGTTTGGTGCACTGTGGTTTGCCCAGAGCCTGACGGTGGGTATGGCCAGCCAGTGTGGCCACTATCTGGAAAAAACCAGGGGACCAGTGTTCACCTTGTTCCTGATCGGCCTGCTGCCGATTGTCGGGCACTTCGGCATGGCGTGGCTGCAGGGGTGGTGGGGTATTGCCGTGTGCTTCATCCTGTTCTTCTGCCGGGGTCTCTACCAGGTGATCATGGTCAATGCACTCAACCGGCGGGTTCCGGGCAATGTACGCGCAACGGTCAATTCTCTGACCAGCCTGACGTTCCGCTTCGGCTTCATCCTGACCGGGCCGCTGATCGGGTATGTGGCAGAGACGAAGGGGCTGCACACTGCACTCGGCGTGCTGGGCGTAGCATCCATCGTGACTTTCCTGCTGATCATGCTGCCACTGATCTCGACCGTGAAAGTGCTTCAACAGAAGAAATCGGCAGCTGTCTGAGCCGCACGAACGGCGCACGTGCATCAAAATGGTGCACGTGCGCCGTCTGCTTTGGTGCGGCCGCACGGGGTTGGTGCTGATCTGTGCGCCATGCTAAAGTCTCCTCGCCTGGTCCATGGCGCCGCAGACTTCTTGCAGGCCAACACAACGATGCTGGAGACACACCAATGAAACTTATCACCGCGATTATCAAGCCCTTCAAATCCGACGATGTCCGTGAAGCGCTGCAGGAACTCGGCGTGAACGGCATGACCGTTACAGAAGTGAAAGGGTTCGGCAGACAGAAAGGCCACACAGAGCTTTATCGGGGAGCCGAATATGTCATCGACTTCCTGCCCAAAGCCAAGATAGAAATTGCGGTCTCGGACGAACTGGTGGAGCCTGCCATCGAAGCCATCTGCAAGGCAGCCAACACTGGTCAGATCGGCGACGGCAAGATTTTCGTCACTCCCCTCGAACAAAGCATTCGCATCCGGACCGGGGAAACCGGCAACGACGCGCTCTAAGGACATCCAGCATGACAACAACAAGAAACATCCTTGCCAGCACTCTCTGCCTGCTGACTGCGGCACTGCCCGCAGCCGCGTTTGCCGCCGAAGGGGACATTGACGGTGCCAACACCGCCTGGATCCTCACTGCCACAGCCCTCGTGCTGTTCATGACCATTCCCGGACTGTCACTGTTCTACGCCGGACTGGTGCGAACCAAAAACGTACTGTCGATACTCATGCAGTGTTTCGCCATTACCGCACTGATCTCCGTCATCTGGCTGGTCGCAGGCTACAGCATCGCCTTTGGTCCGGCCGAAAGCGGTTTCTGGGGCGGACTCGACAAAGCTTTCCTGAACGGCGTTACCAGAGACTCTGTGTGGGGAAACATTCCCGAGTCACTGTTCATCGCCTTTCAGATGACGTTTGCCATCATTACGCCGGCGCTGATCGTCGGGGCGTTTGCCGAGCGCATGAAGTTTTCCTCCATGCTGATGTTCAGCGGACTTTGGGCGGTGTTTGTGTACTTCCCTGTTTGCCACTGGGTCTGGGCTGAGCACGGCTGGCTGTTCAAGATGGGGCTGATAGACTTCGCGGGCGGCACTGTAGTGCACGTCACTGCAGGCGTGGCAGCTCTCATCACAGCAGTGATGCTGGGCAAGCGGCAGGGCTTTCTTGTGACGCCGATGATGCCGCACAACCTGACCATGACCATCACTGGCGCAGGCATGCTCTGGGTAGGCTGGTTCGGCTTCAATGCCGGCAGTGCTCTGGCCGCCAACGGCAGTGCAGGCATGGCGCTGCTGGCCACCCACATCTCGGCAGCAGCAGGCGCACTGACATGGATGACCATCGAATGGGTGCGTCACGGCAAGCCCAGCGGCCTGGGCGCCGTCACCGGCATGGTGGCGGGTCTTGCCACCATCACGCCAGCCTCGGGCTCCGTGGGTGCAGCAGGTGGTCTGCTGATCGGCATCATGGGCGGCGCGATCTGCTTCACTGCCACCTACTATCTCAAGCGCAAAGTGAAGATTGACGATTCTCTGGACGTGTTTCCGGTCCATGGCGTCGGCGGCATTCTGGGCACCTTCCTGGCTGGTATTCTGGTATCCCAGAATCTGGGCGTGTTCAGTGGCAATGGCTACGCAGAAGGAATGACCATGGGCTCGCAGCTTGTCGTGCAGGTAATCGGCATTGTGGCCACCGGCGCCTACACAGCTGTTGTGACCATCATCCTGCTGAAAGTTGTATCGGCCCTGACGTCCGGTCTGCGGGTCACCGCCGACGAAGAGCAGATGGGTCTGGACATATCCGACCACGACGAGAAGGGCTACTCTATGTAAGGCCATCTCCGCGCCGGGACTTCCCCGGCGCGGCGTTTCGTCTGGAGTCCCGCATGCCCCGCTCCCTGTCTCTGTCCGCGCTGTTCCTGTCTCTTCTTGCGGCCTGTGGCCCCGACGATCCTCCCGAACCCGTCACCCCCGCTCAATCCCTTGGCATTGCCGTGCTCTCCGGCCGGCCCGACATGGTGTCGGGCGGTGACGCGCTGATCCATATCACTGCCACAGGTCTGCCTCTGAGTACCGTGCAAGTGACGCTGGAGGGTCGCGACATTACCGAGCTGTTCGCCGTGGACTCCGCTGCGCAAAGCCTCACGGGGCTGGTAAGTGAGCTGGCAGACGGTCCGAACGTTCTTGTCGCCATGGACGTTGCAGGCAGCACCCGCGCGCAGATCACCCTTCTGAATCATCCTGCCACAGGGCCCATCCTGTCCGGACCGCATCTGCAGCCCTTCGTGTGCACCGCCGCTGCGGAAGGCTTCGGCGAGCCTCTGGACGCCGACTGCTCGACCGTCACGCAGATACGCTATTTCTATCGCAATACCGCCGGCAGCTTCGCGCAGATCAGCGATGTCACCGCCCCCTACCCCGACGATCTGGCCTGGACTGAGTTCCGACCCGGCGAGCGCCTGCCCTTCGTGGTGCGCCTTGAATCCGGCACCCGCAATCGCGCGCTCTACCACATCGCCGTCCTCGACGACCCGCAGCGCACCTACGGCGAGTGGGATGACATTCGCAGCTGGAACCAGCGCCTGGTGTTCAGCTTCGGTGGCGGCTGCGGCACGCAGTACAACCAGGGTTCACGCACGCCCGAGAGCGCACTGGACGCTCTGGTGCTGGGCAAAGGCTTTGCGCACGTGGTGTCGTCCTTCAATGTGATGGGACACCAATGCAATGACGCGTTGTCGGCCGAAACCCTGATGATGTTGAAGGAACATTTCATTGAGCAGTACGGACTGCCCGTGTGGACGCTGGGCAATGGCGCCTCGGGTGGTGCCATCCAGCAGTTGCTGATTGCACAGAACTACCCTGGGCTGCTGGACGGGTTGCTGCCCGCGATGAGTTTTCCGGACTCCTTCAGCGTGCTCCCCGGCGTCACCGACTGCCGCCTGCTGGCCCGCTATTTCGACAGCGCCACGACGCCCTGGACTGAAACACAGCAGCAGTCCGTGGAAGGCTTTGCGCCAGGGACCTGCGCAGCATGGGAGCGCAGCTATCTGGATGTGATCGTGGCCGATACCGGTTGCGGCATTGACGAAGCGCTGGTCTACCACCCCACCCGCAACCCCGGCGGTGCGCGCTGCACCTTGTATGACACCAATGTCGCCAGCGTGGGCCGCGATCCGGCTACTGACTTCGCCCGCCAGGCGCTGGACAACGTCGGCGTGCAGTACGGCCTGCAGGCCCTGCTGGCCGGGATCATCAGTCCTGCCACGTTCGTGGACTTGAACGTCGGCATCGGCGGTTATGATCGCGACGGCAAACCCGTCTCTGTGCGCACGACGGCTCAGCGTGAAGGCGTTGCCCTTGCTTACCGCACCGGTCGCATCAACAGCGGCGCCGGATCTCTGGCCAGTATTCCCATTCTGCACCACCGCCCCTACACGGATCTTGCGGGCGACATCCATGACCGCGTGCGTGACCTGCAGATCCGCGAACGGCTGCGCAACGCCAATGGCAGTGCCGAGAATCAGGTGATCTGGCTTTATTCCGGAGCTGAGACGGGTGCGCTGGTCAATGCGCTGGCGCTGGACACCATGAGCCAGTGGCTGGATGCCTTGCAGGCCGATGCTACCGAAGCCCCGCTGCTGACCCGAGTTGCCCGTGCCCGACCCGCTGCTGCAGTGGATGCCTGCTGGACTCCCGAGGGCGTGCGCATCGATGAAGCGCTGGAATTCGCGTCGCCCGGGCAATGCAACGCCCTGTACCCCACGCACACGACTCCGCGCCTTGCGGCCGGTGCACCGCTGGCGGATGACGTCATCGTCTGTGCCTTGAAGTCCCTGCAGCGGACCGATTATCCGGTGGAGTTCAGCGGCGCCGAGTGGGCAACGCTGGAAGAGGTGTTTGCAGAGGGCGTGTGTGACTACAGCCAGCGTGGCATGGCGCAGGAAGCCGTGGACGGCCCGTGGGTGCGCCTGCCCTTGTGAGCCACCTCGCGGGGGGCGGTTGACTCAGAAGTCGAAGAAATACACTTCCAGATTGAACTGGAAACGCGGCTCCGGGTCCCAGCTCTCATCGCGGGCCATGATCAACTGCGGCACCAGTTCCATCACCAGCCAGTCTTCATGGATGGCCTTGCGATACACGGTCTGCAGGTAGTAGTTCTCCACCCGCGGATTCGGCTGACTGGCGCCGATCACGCCAGCCTCATAGGTCAGGGTTTCGCGCTCGCCCAGCGACTGATGCACGGACACCGTCTGGGCATACTCGAACTGGTTGTAGCGGTCCTTGTAGTCCACTTCCGTGTCAATGCGCAGGAACATGGTCTCCGTCAGCGGGCGGCTGAAATAGATGCGGGCATCCTGTCCCCAGCCGTCCGCATGGTAGTACCAGAGCTTGTTGTCGGCCCCGAAATACCAGGTGTCATTCAGATCATGTCCGTAGCGTGTGCGGAACCGGTAGAAGGGGTCCAGAGGGATGCGCCCCTTGACGCCGATGTCGTGGGTGAAGCGCAGGCCATTGCGCTCGGGCAACTCGTAGCTGAAGCCGCCGGAGACTTCCGAAGGGCGAATGTTGCTCAGACGCTGGTCACGCAGGGAATCCGTTTCCGACTGCTCGGACTCGAAGATCAGTTTCCAGCGTTCTGTGGCCCGGGGCAGGTCGATCCGGCCGCTGATGCGGGCCGTGGAGTGATAGTCGCCATTCTCGCTGACCTGCTGGTTGAGCTTTACGCGCAGGTAACTCTGATTGCTGCGATCACCAACGCTGTCCCCCGCCAGCCAGTCGTCCAGGCCGCGGCCTATGCCGGAGACATTGCGCGAGACATTGTCGCGGCGCGTTTCCAGCCAGCTCCAGGCCGAGGTCTCGGTGATCGCTTGCATGTCGGGCAGGCGCAGGCGCCCGCCGTCCGAATCAGCGGATTGAGCCAGCACCGGGGCGCAGACACTCATCGCCACAAGGCCGGAGGCAATGACGTGCGCGAGCAAACGGGTGGGGACGGATAGTGATTTCATACGGCATTATCCTGAAAAACCTGCAATAAACACCAGGGAGTGTCCTCGTGTCGGAGTCACAAAGCACGCATTCGTTTCCACTCAGTGCACATGGGTGGCGGGCGAACTGAGCACGGAAATCACCCACTCGGAGCCATGGTGGAGGGGCTCGACCATCAGCGCCAGGGCCAGCACACCAGTGGCCACCAGCAGACTCAACTGCCAGGCGGGCAGGGCCACGCGACCAGCAGCACGCAACAGTGCCTTGATGCGGATCTCCACATCGCGCTCGGCAAACGCCATGGCTTCCTGCGGCACGGCAGAGGGGTGCATCATCAGCAAGCGTTTGACCTTGAGCAGAGTCTGCGCTACCGACACCGCGCCGAAGCGTTCGGCCGCCCGGAAGTCGCAGGCTTCTTCGGTGACTACCTGCAGGTCAGCGAGAACGCGGCGGGCCAGCGGACCAGGCAAAATGGCGCAGCACAGACGCGCAACGAGCAGGCGCAGGTTGTCGCGCCGCTCCTGGTGCGCACGTTCATGCTGCAGGATGATCTCCATGTCTTCGGGGCTGCAGGCAGCGCGCAGCCCGGTGCTGACGTAAATGCGCGGCTGCCACCACCCGAGAGTGAATACCAGCGGGCACTCAGACTCCATTTCGAACCACGCCCCCCGGCGCTTGCCCAGAAAATCAAACTGCATGTGCAGTTGTCGAGACTTGCGCAGCGTCGTGACGAATCGCACCAGCAGCGCTGCCACGGCGAGCGAGCCGATGGCAACGCCGAACCAGGCCAGCGCGGCAGAGCCGATCAGCGGCACGTGGCTGGCACAATCGTCATGGCAATGGGCATCCACCAGCAGATTCTCGGCGCTGGGCATGAACAGAAACAGTGTGCTGCTCAGGGACGCCGCCAACGGCAGCACCCACCAGGCCAGCAGCAGGGCGCTGCCATGGCGCGGATGCAGCGACAGCAACAGCGGTCGCACCAGAGGATAGACCAGCACAAAAAGCACAGAAAGCGCCAGCCACAAGGCCAGCCAGATAGACGAAAAAGTGCCGATGGCGTTGATCATTCCGACGCTCCCATGTCCCGCTTCTTGCGGGCAATCAGGGCTTCAAGCTCCGCAAGTGATTTGTCGTCGAGGTCGGCGGCTACATTCACGAAACTGCTCAGAATGGTCTCCAGCTTGCCGTCATGCAGCAGGTGAATGATGTCCCCCATCAGGCGCCCCAGCAGATTGGACCGGGACACGCGCGGCGAATAGGTATAGGCGTGGCCGTTCTTGCTGCGGGACACCAGTTCCTTGCGGTGCAGGCGCTCCAGTGTGGATTGCACGGTGCTCAGGGTAGGCTGGCGGATAGCCGGGATGCGTTGGCAGATGGCCTTGGCATCCAAGTGGGGCTCCTGCCAGAGCGCTTCCAGCACACCGAGTTCCAGTTCGCCCAGCGTGTTGGGCAGCATATTGGATGAGGAACGTTTCTTGATCATCTGGTTGTGCAGTGCGGCGTGTTGAAAACCGATTGCCACGCGGCCCTTTTGCATCCTTTTTAGTGTAATTATTTCAATTAGTTACCAAATACTTGCCGCGGGTTTGCGGGCTTTTCTGGCTCCCACAGAGCTCCGGTGCTTAGACTCTGCGCCCGGTACCGCCGGAATTCCGGGAAGATCAGGCCGGTGGCGAAGATAGCACAAGACTATTTCAGGACACATCAGGTAACCCCCTCATGAGAATACTTGCAACAGCCATTGCCGTGGCCATCGCCGGCAACGCGCAGGCCGCCGGGATCGCCGGCAACACTATCGAAGAGATCACCGTCTACGGCAGCGACAAGGTGCTGACGGGCAATCCGCTGTCCGCCACCGAAGGCTATGTCTTCGGCGCGCAACTGCAGCAACGTCCGATTTCCCGCCCAGCCGAGCTGCTGGAGCTGGTGCCCGGCCTCATCGCCACCCAGCACAGCGGCGAGGGCAAGGGCAATCAGTACTTCCTGCGCGGCTTCAATCTGGACCACGGCACGGACCTGGCCCTCAAGGTGGATGGCCTGCCCGTCAACATGCCCTCCCACGCCCACGGCCAGGGCTATGCCGACCTGAACTTTCTGATGCCGGAGCTGGTGGATCACCTGGAATACCGCAAGGGGCCCTATTACGCCGAGATCGGTGACTTCGGCACTGCCGGCTCGTCGGAATTCACTTATGCGGACACACTCGACCAGGCGAATGTCACGCTGACCGCCGGGCAGGACGCGTACCAGCGCCTGTTCGGTGCGCAATCCTTTGAGGTGTTTGCCGGCACCCTCACGGCGGCAGCAGCAATCACCGGCTATGACGGTCCCTGGAAGCATTCGCAGGACCTGGACAAGCGCAATGCGCTGGTGAAATACCATCAGGAAACCAGTGACCAGATCTGGAGCCTCACCGCACAGACCTTCGACAACACCTGGGATTCCACCGACCAGATTCCCGAGCGTGCCGTGCGCAATGGCAGCCTGCACCGGCTGGACACTGTTGATCAGAGTGATGGCGGCGACACCTACCGCCGCAGCCTCTCGGGCGACTGGCGCAAGGATACCGGGAATGCGGTCTTCAGCCTGGACGGCTATGTCATGGACTATGGCCTGGAGCTGTTTTCCAACTTCACCTATTTCCTGGAAGATCCGCTGCGCGGCGACCAGTTCGAACAGTCCGAAGACCGCCGCGTCTACGGCATGAATGCCAGCTATGTGCGTCCCCTTGCCCTCGGCGTACCAGGCACGCTCACGCTCGGGCTGCAGAACCGCACCGACGACATCGATGTCGGCCTCCACAAGACGGCGCATCGCGTCCGCCACTCCACCACCCGGGAAGACAACGTGCAGCAAGCGCTGACCAGCGTGTACGCCTCGCTGGGGCAGGAATGGAATGAACAGTGGCGCACCGTGGCCGCCCTGCGCGCCGACCACTATCACTACGATGTCGATGCCGGCCTGGCCGCCAATGCCGGCGATGGCAGCGACGACCTGCTGAGCCCCAAGTTCAGCCTGATCTACGCGCCTTCGCAAAGCACCGAGTTCTTCTTCAGTGGCGGCCAGGGTTTCCACAGCAATGATGCGCGCGGCACCACCATCACCATCGATCCGGTGAGCGGCGATCCTGCCGATCCAGTGCACCCCCTGGCCAAGGCCCGCAGCTTCGAGCTGGGCATGCGTACCTCAGCCTTTACCAACATGCAGGTCGCGGCATCGCTGTTCTCGATGCGTCTGGATTCCGAATTGCTGTATGTGGGCGACGCCGGCACTACCGAGGCGCTGGGCGAAAGCAAGCGGCGCGGCATCGAGATCGGCGCCATCTATGCCCCGCGACCCTGGCTGCTGGTGGATGCGGATGTCACGCTGACGAAGGCGCGGCTGGTGGGTGTTGGTGCCGATGACCGCATTCCCAATTCCGTGGACCGCACGGCGTCTCTGGGCTTGATCGTCAACAATCTGGAGAACTGGAGCGGCGGGCTGCGGGTGCGCTACCTGGGCGATGCCCCCTTGATCGAAGACAATTCGATGAGCTCGGATGCCACCTTGCTGCTCAATGCCCAGGCGCAGTATGAGTTCAATCCGAACTGGACGCTGGGCATCGAAGTCATGAACCTGCTGGACAGTGACGACAACGACATTACGTACTTCTATGAGTCGCAGTTGGCGACGGAAGCGGCGCCCGTGGAAGACATCCACTTCCATCCCGCAGAACCCCGCAGCGTGCGGCTGACCTTGCAGGCCCGTTTCTGATTGCGGCGGCGGGCGGCAGGGACTCAGAGGAAGTCCATGTCGCCCGCTGTCAGCCACCAGGCTCCCGCCAGCGAGGCCGCGTCCGGCCCACGCGTCCAGATGTTGCAGGGAATCTCTATTTCCAGATCACGCCAGTCACTGCCCGGCAGCGTCACCGCCGGCGCATGGGCGCGGGTGATGCGGCAATGCAGTCCGATATTGCCGCCCGCCAGAGTGCCTCGCACCGCTTCCAGCGCGGCCGGGTAGTCAGCAACAGCCCCGATGATGTCCATCAGCAGACGTTCCTGACCCAGGCGTTTGAGCACCACGATGGCCACTGGCGCGGGACTGCCCTCCCCCGTCACCGCCACGCACTCATAGCCGCCCTCCGCCCACTGCGGGTGTGAACAGTAGCGATAGCGCAGGTAGTCCAGATCGCGCACGCCCACGATGCCGCCCCGCAGGTCCTCTGCCATCTGCTTCCAGCAGGAGGCCACCGCGTCACGGGCTGACTCGGCATCCAGCGCGAATGGCTGCACCTGCAAGTCCGGTTCGTCCGCCGCACGGACTGTGCGCGGATAGTGAATTTCGATGAAGCTGTCAGTAACGTCGTAAAGGCCGAGCCGGCAGGCCATCCTCAGTACGCGGATATTCGGGAACCCGAAGCCCAGCAGATGTTCGGCGCAATTGCCAATCTGCTGTTCCAGAAAGGTGGCAGCGGTTTTGAAGAACAGCGTGTCGCGGCTGACGAAGCTGCGGTGCTCGGGCATCACCATCACGTCGCAGATCTGGATGGCCCGGGCGCAGTTACCGAAAAAAAGTATGTCCCGGGGCGCACCGCCGTAATGAGCGATGAGCTCGCCCTCTTGCCTGGCGCTGACGGCACGGCCGCGGCCATTGCCATATTTCCACTCCCACACGGCCGCACTGAACGGCACTTCAAAACTGCGCTCGAACAGAGGCAGCACCTCCTCCAGCGTGAACGAGTCCGCGTTGCCATACACTGTCTGACTGGCATCGAGGGGGCCGCGCCGCAGATCGAGCAGGGTGTAGCCCAGCCGCGCGCTGGCGTAGTTGTCAGCCAGCACCAGCAGTTGCCCGTGCAGGGCACCAAGTGCGGCGCCCGGCAGACTCAGCAGCTCTCCCAGTGCCTGCTGCTGTGTCTGCAGCAACTGCGCAAACTGCAGCAGTCCCGGGGCCACCTGGCGCCCAAGCTCGCGCTGGCGCTCGACACGAAATCCGCAGCGCTCGGCAAGGCGCAGGAAATTGCTCAGCAGTGGCCGGGGTTCAGGACGAATGACACTGTCGTCCAGCAGAAACTCGTCGGCAATCAGCAGCTGTCCACCATCGACAAGCCAGGCATTGGCGCGGGACAGCAGCAGGAGCGGGTCGTAATACTGCGCCGATTGCTGCAGCAGCAGGATGTCAAAGCGCGCTGGCGGAACGTAATCCTCCAGACCCTGCAGCACACAAAGCGCCTTTTGCTCCGGCAGTGCACTGGCTGTCCGCCACTCTTCCTCGATGTCGGTCAGTGCTGTGACGTCATAGCCTTGCGCCGCCAGGTCACGGGCAAACGTGCCCGCACCACAACCAATTTCAAGAACCCGTGCGGACGGCGGCAACATCAGGGCCTGCAGCTGATCCTGCGCCCGGCGCTGCGCTGCCGCATAGGACAAGTGCGAGCGCTCCTGGGCATAGTAAACGCCAAAGTGCAGAAACTCCGGCGGCTCGCCAGAGGCAAGCGCCAGGGTCTGGGCATACACGTTCAGAGGAAAGGAAAGATGGCGGGGATTCATGGACAAAGGTCAGACGCGCTGTTGAGAAACAGGCTGCACTATACCCCACCCGCACTGCACGGTGAAACGGCCGCGTTCCTGCTGCATTTTGTCGCACCCTCTTGCAGGCGGACCTGGGGTAGAATGCCGGCATGACAAGCCCAAGCAAACGCCTCTCCCTGCGCGAACGCGCACTGGAGATACTGCGGCCGGAAATCGCCGGCACCGAAAGCTCATCCCGTCAGGCTCTGCAGCGCGTGCTGCTGCTGCGCCTGCTGGTGACCATTCTCAGCCTGATTGGCGCGGCCATCTTCCACACCTTCTCGCCACTGAATGTGTCGGTGCTGTTCCTGCTCGCAGTGGTAGCGGGCATCGCGGCATCCATCGTGTTCGGCTTCTGGCGTCTGCGCCACGCTACCCTCATCTCGCAGAAGGAGTTGTTCGCGCAGCTGGTTATGGACGCGGCCTTCCTGATTCTGCTGTTGTTCTACACAGGCGGCGCCAGCAATCCGCTCATCTCCTACCTGCTGGTGTTGCTTGCAGTGGGCGCCACGCTGCTCATCCAGTTCTATGTCACGCTGTTCTCCATCGGCAGCATTCTGGTGTACACCCTCTTTCTGCTGAGCGAACTGCAGAACGAACACTCCGACCACATGATGGCGAACTTCCAGCTGCACCTGGTAGGCATGTGGGTGACCTTCGTGCTCAGCGCCGTGTTGATCACCCTGTTCGTGACACGCATGGCGGCCGCTATCCGCAGTCGCGAAGTCACCCTGGCCAAAGCCCGCGAGAACGAGATGCGCAACGAGCAGCTCGTGGCCATAGGCACCCTGGCAGCCGGCACCGCCCATGCGCTGGGCACGCCACTGTCCACTATGTCGGTACTGCTGACCGATCTGGACAAACTCAGCGCCGAAGAACTGAAGAACACTCCGCTGAAGGAAGACATCAGCCTGCTGCGCCAGCAGGTCATGCGCTGCAAGGATTCCCTGAATCAGCTGACCCAGTTCTACAACAAATCCAACAAGGCGGAACTGCTGGGCACTGATTGTGCCGAGCTGATGGCCGACATTCGTGACTACATCGTCAATATCCATCCACGAGCCCGGGTGCAGTTCAATGTCGATGCTGCCAGCGGCGCGCTGCGCATTGCGGCCGACCTGAGCCTGCGCCACGCCGTGATCAACCTTATCGAGAACGCCATCAAGGCAGCGCGCGTCAATGTCATCGTCGACTGTCGACTCTGCGCGGCAGACAAGAACAGCAAGTCCACTGTGGAGATCAGCATTCAGGACGACGGCCCCGGTATTCCCGCTTCGGTCATGGAGAACATGGGAGAACCCTTCATCTCCACGCGCAAGGACAGCATGGGCCTGGGCATCTTCCTCGCCAATGCCGCCATCCAGCGCCATGCTGGCAGCATCGAGATGTTCAACCGCAAGTCCGGGGGTGCCATGAGCATCATCCGGCTGCCGGCAATGCCGCTGAGTGAGGACCCGGCACCCGCGGTGCAGACAACAGGAGTTCCGGCATGGAAGGTTTGAAGATGCTGGTGGTGGAAGACGACGAAGTGTTTGCCCATGTAATCTGCCGCGCCATGCGCCAGCGAGGCTTTGAAGTGCTGCACGCGGCAAGCCTGACTGCAGCCACCGAGCTGGTGCAGCAGCACCGCTTTGACCATGCCGTGCTGGACTTGAATCTGGGAGGGCATTCGTCTCTGCCTCTGATTCCTGTGTTGAAAGCTCAGCACCCAGGCATGCGCATTCTCGTGTTGACCGGTTATGCCAGTATTGCCACGGCTGTCGATGCGATCAAACTGGGCGCGGACAATTACCTGTCCAAGCCTGCCGATGCTGACGAGATTCTGGCTGCTCTGGACGATACGCCGGAACTGCATCTTGACGATGCCTCCGTGCAGGAGCCGATGTCGGTAAGGCGTCTGGAATGGGAGCACATACAGAAAGTGCTGAAGGAAAATGACGGCAATATTTCAGAGACAGCACGCCAACTGAAGATGCACCGGCGCACCTTGCAGCGCAAACTCCAGAAGCGCCCGGTACATCGTTGACGCCACAGGGATGTGAGCTGTCTGCGATCTGCAGAGACTTCATCCCGCTGGAGCGCCCGTCATTGCTGCGATAGAACGCACATTGCCACGTTTTTTTGCGTTGCAATGCCAATTTACTTGGTTACAATGCGTAACACAAAAAAGCGAGGCATCCTTGTGAACTGCTGCCAGGGACGCCATCAGAAAGCAGCGCACTATCACCTCTGCAATTCTCGTAAACAATCAGCAGTCACCGCTAACCTTTCCAGAGACATTCGCGCCTTCGTCGTCAGGCAGCGATGCATCCAATGCCTGCGTCTCTTTCGTACATTCTTGCCTGATATGCGTGAAAACGGACCCCGTGCCTGGCCGAACAGCTACGCATGCACACCCATCGAACACTGGAGATTGAATTGAAAATCAAACATGTAGTGGCCACAGCACTGCTTGCTGTCGTTGTCGTGTGGATGGCCTGGCCGCGTGAACGTGGCGCTCTGGTAGACGGGTATGCCCTGCCGCAGAACGACTCTGCCGTGACTGCCGTGGCCGGCAACAATGCCATCACCAGCGACAACCAGACCTTCACAGTGCGGGTGGCGCGTGCCGAGGCCCAGAATTATGTGCAGCGCATTCGCGTGCGCGGCCAGACCAAGGCTTTCCGCCTGGTGGATGTGCGCGCAGAGGTCGGCGGGCGCGTTGTCGCCACGCCTGTGGCACGCGGTGCGCGAGTCAGTGCCGGCGAAGTCCTGTGCGAGATTGCCATCGACACCCGCGCCACTGATCTGCAGGAGGCCATCAGCCGCGAGGAACAGGCGCGCATGGAGTATCAGGGCGCGATAGACCTGCAGGCTCGCGGCCTGCAATCCCGCGTGGGGCTTGCTCAGTTCAAGGCAGCCCTGGATTCCTCTACGGCGGCGGTCAAGCGTGCGGAACTTTCACTGGCACGCACCCGCATTACCGCTCCGTTCGACGGCATCATGGAAACCCGTGCGGTGGAAGTGGGCGATCTGATGGACATGGGCGGTCAGTGCGCCTCACTGCTGGATGACACCCCGATGTTGCTGACGGGCGTGGTGCCTGAGCAGGATGTCGGAAGAATGTTCCTTGGCGCCCCGGTGACGGCTGAGTTGCTCACAGGGGAAACCGTGTCTGGGGAAGTCACCTACATTTCCCGCGCCGCAGACACGCGCTCCCGCAGCTATGCCATAGAAGTCGAGATCGCTGCAGGCGAAAACTCCATCCGCCAGGGCATCACCGCAGAGATCTACATCGCAGCCAACGAGACTCAGGCCCACCTGATCCCCGCCTCGGCGCTTACCATGGACGATGCCGGCATCGTCGGCATCAAGACCGTGGACCAGGCAAACATGGTGCACTTCGCGCCGGTGACTGTCGTCGGCGAGAACAACAGTGTTGATCCCGGCATGTGGGTCACCGGACTGCCTGACAATGTACTCGTCATTACCCATGGTCAGGAGATCGTCTTCGCCGGCCAGACAGTGACGCCTGACTCTTCCTGGTCTTCCCTCTAAGCGGACAAATGCCATGAGCTACATAAAAGCTTCAGTTTCAAGGGCTAGAACGACGCTGAGTATCTTTGCGGCCATCATGGCCACGGGATTCGTTTCTTACCTGACCATTCCCGTTGAACTCAATCCGGATGTGTCGGTACCCATCATCGTCACCACGATCATCCACGAAGGCATCTCGCCAGAAGATGCCGAGCGTCTGCTGGCCAAGCCAGCCGAAGTGGAACTCAAGTCCGTGGAGGGCATCACCGAGATCAGTTCCTTCTCCAGCGAAGGCGCCGCCACCATCATCGCCGAATTCGACGTGACGCTGGATTCCACCATTGCCCTGCAGGAAATCCGCACGGCCATCGATCGCGCCCAGGCGCGTTTCCCGCAATCCACCGAAGAACCGATCGTGCAGGAAGTCTCTGCCGCGTCGGTACCGCTGGTGCAGATCGCCATCAGCGGCAAGGACGTCCCCGAGCGCGTGTTGCTGCAGGTGGCGCAGGACCTGCAACGCCGCGTCGAGACCTTGCCTGAGATCATGTCCGCCGACATGGTGGGCGATCGTGAAGAGCTTCTCGAAGCCATCATCGATCCGGCCCAGCTGGAAACCTACGGCATCACAAACCAGCAGATCGTGCAGGCGGTCACCAGCAACAACCGGCTGATTCCTGCGGGTGCGGTGAATACCGGCCAGGGCAGTTTCTCGGTGAAACTGCCGGGCCTGATCGAAACACAGGAAGACCTGTTTGACCTGCCGATTGCCGCCAACCAGAACGGCGTGCTGACCTTGAGTGACATCGCGGAAGTGCGCCGCACCTTCAAGGATGCCCAGCGTTATTCCTATGCGAACGGCGAACGCTCCATTTCCATTGATGTGCAGAAGCGCAAGGGTGCCAATCTGATCGCAGCCATGGACAAGATCGATGTCATGGTCGAGGAGATGCTGCCGACCCTGCCTCCTGCCGTGACAATCGCCTACATGAACAACACGGCACCCATCGTGCTGGAGCAGAACCTCGGCCTGCAGGGCAACATGGTCTCCTCCATGGCGCTGGTGTTGATTGTCGTGATCGCTGCCGTCGGTGTGCGCTCCGGCATTCTGGTGACGCTGGCCGTACCCTTCTCCTTCTTCTTCGCCTTCATCGTCATATCCATGCTGGGCTTCACCTACAACTTCATGGTGATCTTCGGCATGCTGCTCGGGTTGGGCATGCTGGTGGACGGGGCCATCGTGATGGTGGAATTCGCCGACACGAAAATGGCCGAGGGCTACACGAAGGAAGATGCCTACCAGGAGGCGGTGAACCGCATGTTCTGGCCCATCATTGCCTCGACCATGACAACCCTGGCGGCATTCCTGCCCATGATGTTCTGGCCGGGGGTGGCGGGCGAATTCATGCGCTACCTGCCCATTACCGTGTTCGCGGTGCTGGTGGGTTCACTCTTGTATGCCCTGTGGTTCGCGCCGGTGATTGGCGCCTTGTTTGCCAAGGCACCGAAGTCGACCGGCATGCAGTCGGTGTCACACTACGATGAAGTCGACTCCAGCAATCTCACAGGAGTAAGTCGTGCCTACGCGTCCGTGTTGCGTGTTGCCATTCGATCACCCGGGACGATCTTTGTTGGCAGCGTGGCAACCCTGGTCTCCATCGCGTACGCCTATTTCAACTATGGCGCTGGCGTGGAGTTTTTCACCGCCGTCGAGCCCAACCAGACCCGGATACAAGTCTTTGCGCGTGGCAATTTCTCGCCGGAAGAAATTCGCGACATGGTTGTGGACGTTGAAAAGCGGGTCATGAACGTAGGCTATTACAAGAATATCGTGACACAGTCCGGTTCTGGACAGAGCCTGGGCGGCGGTCAAGGCTCTGCGCCTGACCTCGTCGGCACGATCTTTGTGGAATTCACTGACCGCCGCATTCGCGATGCGGATGGTTTCGAGATTGAGAACCTCTACCGCGACGCCATCAGCAACATTCCTGGCATAAGGGCCGAGATCGCCACCATCGAGCAGGGCCCGCCCGTTGGCAAGGAGCTGCAGATCGAAATCTTCGGCGACAATCTCCAGGATCTGATTTCCGAAGCCAAGCGTCTGCGCGCCTATCTGGAAACCGGCATGACCGGGCTGATCGACATCGACGACACCACGCCGATCCCTGGCATTGAGTGGGCCATCAATGTGGACCGCGCGCGTGCAGCCATGTTCGGCGCCAACATCAGTGAAGTGGGAACCGCCGTGCAGCTGCTGACCGACGGCGTACGCATGGGCGATTACCGACCTGATGATACGGAAGAAGAAGTGGACATCCGTGTGCGGTATCCGGAAGAGTATCGCGGCCTGGAGCAGATCGAGAAGATTCAGGTCACCACTGCTACCGGTATGGCGCCAATCAGCAGCTTCATCACGCGCGTTCCAGAACCCAAAGTCAGTTCCATCCAGCGCGTCGACGGCAACAAAGTGATCTATGTGCGTGCCAACCCGGCGCCCGGCGAGGTCACTGCCAACAAAGTGGCCGAACTGGAGCAGTGGCTCGAGACCAATCCCATGATGCCTGGAGTCGATTATCAGTTCCGCGGCTCCAACGAGGAACAGGAGCAGTCCTTCGCCTTCCTGCTGCAGGCCTTCAGTATTTCGCTGATGCTGATGGCAGTTCTGCTGGTCACGCAGTTCAACAGCTTTTATCAGACGTTGCTGATTCTGTCTTCGGTGCTGCTGTCCACCACAGGCGTGTTGCTCGGCTTGTTGCTTACGGGACAGACGTTCAGCGTGATTCTGACGGGCGTCGGCATTGTCGCCCTGGCAGGGATCATCGTGAACAACAACATCATTCTGATCGACACGTTCAATTATCTGCGGGAAACCCGCAAGGACTGGAGCCTGGAAGAGATCATCATTCAGACAGGCGTACAGCGCCTGCGTCCGGTGTTCCTGACCACGTTCACGACAGGCTTGGGACTCTTGCCGCTGGCCATGCACTGGTCGTTTGACCTGATCACGGCTGAAGTGGAATTCGGCGGCCCGATCACTTCTCAGTGGGTGCAGCTGGCCAGTGCCATTGTTTACGGGCTGACTTTCGGCACAATCCTGACCCTGATCGTCACGCCTGCGCTGCTGGCGTTGCCGTCCAAACTGCGTGAGTATCTGCGTGCGGGCAGGAAACTGCTTGGACGTGGGAACAGCACACAGGGACCACGCATGGAGCCCGGCATCGGCAACTGAAGCGCATGACGAAGCCAATGAGGAATCAGGAACGCGCGTTCGCATCTGACGGGCGGCCACGGAAGTGGCCGCCCGTCTCATTGAAGGTGATGGCAATTTCTTGCATGCCCCTTTCAAACGCTGAGTTGCTTTCCAGCTCCTAACCTCAGCGACTTTCACCCCAGCCTGCTTCCCGACGCCTCACTAGTTCCACGCAACCTGCTCGACCAGGCTGAGTCTGACACCATCAAAGGCGGATTCCGCTGACTGCCGTTCGGCCATCCGCAAATAGTGCGTCGTCACTTTGACATTGTGGCGCAACACCTCCAGTACCTTTGCGTCCGTGTCAGCAGACTGTTCCGCCAGTTGCAGGCGTTGCCTGAGCAATCCATGTGCCTCGCGCAGATGATCGGAGTTGTTGGTCTCAAGGCCGTGGTTGATGACCAGCACATGCCAGTCAGACAGCTGGGCGATACCGCGGGCCCAGCCTTCAGAGCCTTGTTCATACACACGTGAATACAATAGTTCCAGATAACGGAACTGCTCATCCACGCTTGGCCAGTCGCCGGTAGCGACATTGCAGTCGATGATTTTTTCGACGAGAGGGATCTGCTCCTCGCTGTAAAGGCCCGTACTGATGCGCGTGACCTGCAGCGCCTGTTGATAGCCCAGCAACGCATCCAGATAATTGCCGGCCTCGACTTGCAGGTCAGCCGCAGCCACCAGGGGCTCGGTAACACGCAGGTCATAGGGACCGAATTCCGAGGCCATGCTCTCGTACTGCAAGGCATAGCGAGACGCTTGCGCCAGTAAATCCGGAGCAGAGTCAGACACGGAGGGTAGGCTGCCATCCTGTGCAAAAGCGCAGGAGCAGGAGATTGTCAGTATTGCCGTGTAAAAAAAAGTGCGAGTAATGCCATGATTTTTGTTTTTCATTTCCAGTACCGTCTTTCTAGTTTTTGTAAGAGAAATATCCTCCAAGAAATCGGGGTGAGCAACCGGAATATGCGTCGCTTTCATGAATTTTTCGTGACATATGACATTAGTGTTACCAATGCATGACAAAATGAAATTCAAAATTCAATGAAAACAAACAGATAGGAAAATGCCAATTGTGACAGCGATGCTGTCACCTGGAATTGGCTCTAGCGGTAGGTGGTATTGGCAACGCGGGTTTCGGCCAGCAGCATCAGCATCACGAGCAACATCAGCCACCACCAGACCCGCTGCGGCCCTTCGATTTCAGCAACCAGTTGTGCTGTGCGGACTTGCTCTGACTGCACGGGCTCTGTCTCGGCATTGGTGACACTGTCCTGCAGGGTGCTCGGAGCAATGCGTTCGAGTGAAGATTCTTCCGGGTCCGGATTCACGGCATAGAACTGCACATTCGCGCCATCGTCGATGCTCAGGAAGCCATTGGTGGCGGGGGTCAGTGTACGGCTGCCCGGTACCAGCTGCGTTACGGCACCGGTAGCATCCGTGACCGTCAATGTCGCGTCTTCCGCTGCCGCGCTCGCCAGGTCAATGACATCGCCGATCCGGTAGGCGCGCTCCTTCTCAGTGGCCTGGGCAAGATAGCGAAGGGACTCATGAGCAAACGGCAGATACAGGCCTTGCAGCGGCAGATTGTTCCACTCGGTGTCCAGCGACGAAGCGAACATCAGGACGCGCCCCTGCCCCACTGCACGCTCCAGCAGCGCAGGGCTGCCATTGTCGAACTGCATCAGCACATCGGCGTCAGGGGCGGCCGTCGCAGCCCAGTAACCCTCGAAACGCACTACCCAGTCAGAACCCAGCGGCAACAACACGGGATGTCGACGGTCCATGTCGGCAATCAGCAGGTAGTCTCCACCGCCCAGGCGGACAGGCTGATCCAGCGTTGCCGGGCTGATGTCGGCAAACAACTGATTGAAAGGCCCGGCATTGACCCGGTCACCAGGCGCCAGCAGCAGACTGCCCCCATCGCGCACGAAGTCGTTCAGCGCATTGGCCTGTGTTGAACTGAGATCGCTGCCGGCATTGAGCAGCACCACCACATCGTGCTGCGCCAGTTGTGCGGCATCCAGTTCCCGTGGCGTACTGCGGGAGAGCACGAAGGGCGACTCGGCGTTGCTGCCGATGGCGAGCGCCAGCCAGTGGGCTTCATCTTCATACCAGTTCACCGAAGGCTCGCCATTGACCAGCAATACGCGAATCTTCGCCATCACATCCACGGTGAAGAAGTAGCTGTTGTCGATGTCGAAATCATCTGTGCCCACGCGGATCTCGCCACGGTGGGTGCCGGCAGTGTCAAACACGGCGGGCAGGCGCACCACCTCCTCGGACAGGTCGGTCAGATTGACCGGCATGCGCGCGGTCTCGACGCCATCGAGCAGCAGGCGCACTTCCGCCTGATCCACATGGACACTGCCGGTGCTGCGCACGCGCGCCAGAATTTCGTACTCGCTCTGATTTTCGATGAGCTGGTCGGGGGAGCGCACATCGGTCAGCAACAGGTTGCGGGACGGGCCATCGCCCACATCCACCGGGTTCAAGTGCACGCCCGGCGACATCACCCAGCCAGAGTCGTCCCCGCCCATGCCGCTGGCCTGGTAATCAGACACCAGGTGAATGGTACGGCTCTCGTGGCGTGAGGATTCCAGCAGGTCATTGGCCAGGCGCAGCGCGGGCATGAAGCGCGTCACCTCGAAGCCGGGCTCGGGCAGCGCGTCCAGAAAGGCCCTGGCACCGTCTAGATCGGTACTCAGCTCCCGCACACTCACTGCCGAACCGCCGAAGGCAACAATCCCGACTTCATCGCCAGCCGACATGCCGGCAAGCAGTTCCTGCGCCGCCGCACGCGCCTGCTCGTTGCGGTCGCCGTAACGCATGCTCATCGACACATCCAGAAGAATCACTGACGACTCCGGCTCGGCGTCCACCAGCCCCGCGATGGCGCTGTCAAACAGCGGACGGGCAAAGGCGAACACCAGCAGCGAGATCACCGCCGCCCGCAGCAACAGCAGCAGCCACTGCTGGATCTGCTGAAACAGGATCAGCTTCTTCGACGTGTTCTTTAGAAAGCGCAGGGTGCCGAACAGCATCTTCGGCGGCTTTTCCTTGCGGATGAGATGGATGGCAATGGGTATCGCCGCGGCGAGGAGACCGAACAGGAACAACGGGCTGAGGAAGCTCATTCAGAAACTCCTGGCGCGGCGGGAAATGTAGGAATACAGCGCCGTGTCCAGCGGCTGGGAGGTATTGAGCAGACAGTAGTCCACGCCACTGCTCTGGCACTGCTTCTTGCAATAGGCCAGGTACTGGCCGAGGTTTTCCAGATAGGCATCGCGGATCGACTGCGGCTGCGTGATGTAGCTCTCGCTGGTCTCGGCATCGATGAATTCGGTCGCTTCCTGAAAGCGGAAATGCAGTTCGGCATCATCCAGCACATGGAACACGATCACGTCATTGCCCATGGAGCGCAGACGCTGCAACGTCTTGATGGTCTTCTCTTCGTCTTCGAGCATGTCACTGATCAGGATGACCATGCTCTTGCGATTGAGGCTGGTGGCCAGGTCCGACAAGGGCTTGACCACATCGGTGCGCGACCCCGCCTTCAGTCCCGCCAGCACGCGCAGGATGCGAATCAGGTGTGGCTGCCGGCACAGCGCGGGAATGTAGTCGTTGACCTTCTCGTCGAATGTGATCAGGCCAACTGCGTCGCGCTGGCGCATGATGAAGTAGGCCAGTGCCGAGGCCAGTGTGCGCCCGTACTCCAGTTTGCTCATTGCCCCCGAGGCATAGCCCATCGACGCGCTGGAATCCAGCACCACATAGCAGCGGACATTGGTCTCGTCCTCGTACTGCTTGATGTAGAACTTGTCGCTGCGGGCGTAGAGCTTCCAGTCCACATGACGCATGTCGTCGCCACGGTAGTAGTGACGATAGTCGGTGAACTCCACGCTGAACCCGCGATGCGGACTCTTGTGCAGGCCCGAGACAAACCCTTCCACCACGACGCGTGCGCGCAGCTCCAGATTGTTCAGGCTCGAGAGGACCGTGGGGTCGATGAAGGTGGTGTTCGCTGCCATGGGATGCGTATTCCGCGCTTAGTAGTCGGAGGTCGGTTCTGGCACTACCTCGATCAGGCGTCGGATCACTTCATCCGTCGTCACCCGCTCGGCTTCGGCATGGAAATTCAGCAGTACGCGATGTCGCAGCACGGCTGGCGCCAGGGCGCGGATGTCGCCGTAGGACACGTTGTAACGGCCGCGCAGCAGCGCACGCACCTTGCCGGCCAGCACCAGGTTCTGCGAGGCGCGGATGCCCGCCCCCCAGCTGACCCAGTCGTTGACGAAGCTGGGCGCCAGCGGGCTGTTCGGCCGCGACGCGTGCACCAGACGCACCGCGTAGCGGATCACGGCCTGGGCCGCGGGCACCTGACGGGCGATACGCTGGAATTCCAGAATGTCGTCGCCACTGAGCGGGTGGGCCACGGTGTTGTCGACGATCTGCGTGGTATTGCCCACCACCATCACTTCGTCATCTTCCGACAGATAGCCAAGTTCGATCTTGAACATGAACCGGTCAAGCTGCGCTTCCGGCAGCGGGTAGGTGCCTTCCAGCTCGATGGGATTCTGCGTAGCCAGCACGAAGAACGGGCGCGCCATCTTGTGGGTAACACCGGCCGCGGTGACCTGACGCTCTTCCATCGCTTCCAGCAGCGAGGACTGGGTCTTGGGGGGCGTGCGGTTGATCTCGTCGGCCAGCAGGATGTTGGTGAAGATCGGGCCCTTCACGAACGTGAGCTTGCGTTGGCCGTCCTTCTCTTCCACGATCTCCGATCCCACCACGTCGGCCGGCATCAGGTCGGGCGTGAACTGAATGCGGCTGAACTTGACCTGCAGAATATCGGCAACGGTCTTGATCAGCAGCGTCTTGGCAAGGCCTGGCACTCCGGTCACCAGGCAGTGGCCGCCGGCGAACAGGGCGATGAGCAGCTCATCGATGACAGCTTCCTGACCGACGATGACCTTCTTGATCTCCTTGATGATCTGATCGCGTCCGTCCTGCATCTTCCTGACCAGCGCCAGATCGTCCTGGCTCTCCAGTCCTGCGACTGCGCCCTCTTCGATGTTCTGAATTTCCGACATGAGTAAGTCCTGTTTTTTCGTTGTGGGTCTTGTTTGTTGTTCGTCTCAGTGCGTGAACGCGTATATCAGATAGTTGATGGCAATCTTGTATGCCTCGTTGCTGTAGCGCGTCGGATACGGCTCGAAAAACGTGTGCTCCCAGCCGTCGCCAAGATCGGCATTGTGATTGGCCACGAGCATAACACGGCCGTCATCGTCGAGAATGGCATAGACCGCCGGCGGATAATTCGGGTCATCGAGACTGAAGCCTCCGTTGTAATCCCAGGTGACAGCGCGACCTGGCACCTGCACCACTTCCTCCACATCGAAGAAGGTGTGGAACAGCTCGTGTGTGGTATCCAGCTTCACCAGCGCGCGCTCGGGAAACAGCTTGGCCATTTCCCTCTGAAAGTCTTCCAGGTGCGCATCACCCCAGAAATCGTCCAGCAGAATGAAACCCCCACGGAACATGAATTCGCGCATGGCCACGATTTCGTCCGCCGTGAAATTGGGGCCGGTCATTGTCGAGCCAATGGGTACCCGCTTCATGTTCATGTACAGAAACGTGTGTTCAAACAGCCGCGGATCGGTCAGATCCATGAAGTCATAACTTTTGCTGTTGGCGTCGATGTTCGTGTAGCGC
>Ga0255093_1000057_pt1 | contig 55297 bp, 53 predicted proteins | sample Colum_Law_RepA_8_2_FD_188437 | JGI IMG/M metagenome (GOLD analysis project Ga0255093, IMG submission 188437) | Freshwater microbial communities from Columbia River, Oregon, United States - Colum_Law_RepA_8d | ecosystem: Environmental > Aquatic > Freshwater > River | place: USA: Oregon...
GCCCCGTCGCATGTGGGCGGGCAGCACCGTCAACTGGCTGGCCGATCTGCAACTCGATCGCGAGGCCGAACTGCAGATCACGATCGAGTCGGTGCAGATCAAGACCGGCAAGAGCGGCACGCTGGGTTTCGTGGTGTCGCGCAACCGCTGGATGCAGGGCGACATTTGCGCGATTGACGAGCTGCAGACGGCGGTTTACCGAGAGGCCGCCCCTGCACCCACGCCCGACCAGGCGGCCGCAGCCGCGAAGGCGCCAGCCCCGGCACCCGTGGCCCTGCCGCCCACCGACTGGAGAGTGGAGTGCGTACCGCGCGAGCCCCTGCTGTTTCGCTACAGCGCGGTCACCTTCAATACCCATCGCATCCACTACGACCATCCGTATGTCACGAAGGTCGAGGGCTATCCCGATCTGGTGGTGCATGGCCCGCTGATGGCCACCCTGATGTTCGATGCCTGGCGCGATGCGCATCCGGGCAAGCGGGCCGTGAAGTTCGAGTTCCGCAACCTCGCACCCGCGTTTGTGGGCGGGCGTCTGGTGTTTGGCGGCAAGGACCTCGCTGACGGGCGCAGCACGGTGTTCACCTGCAGCGAAAACGGCCAGCAGCATGTGGCCGGCGAGATTCACTGGGTCTGAAATCAGATCTCAGCCCTGATGGAAGGGGCACAGCACCATCAGGCGCTTTTTGACCACCTCACGGTCCATCAGCGCCAGCATGGCATCCACGGAAGGGGTCTGTGCCCGGCCAAAGACCATCAGGCGCACTGGAATGGCGAGCTGAGGCATCTTGAGGCTGAACATCGAGAGCGTGCCCTTGATGGCCTCGCTGATGCCTGCGCGCGTCCACTCGGCAGCCTCCAGCGCAAAGGCCAGTTCGGCCAGGGCCGTGTTGACCACCGGATTGAGGTGGCCATTGAGCTCCTCGCGCCAGCCCGGATTGATCTCGGCCGGGGTGTGCCACATCATGCAGGCCAGATCGGCGAGCGCCTCGAGCGTCTCGGCCCGGTCCTTGAAGAGCGCACACACCGCGGCCAGATCAGGCGAGCCAGGGGCCTGGTGCTGCACCCCTCGCCGCGCCAGCCTTGGGGCCACCCGCTCGGCCAGCCAGGCATCGGGCATGGCCTTGAGATAGTGCTGATTGACCCAGGCGAGCTTGGCAAAATCAAACTGCGAGGGCGAATGGGACAGGTGGGTGCCATCAAACCACTGCACCAACTGCTCGCGTGAAAAGAGCTCGTCATCCCCATGGCTCCAGCCCAGACGGGCCAGGTAGTTGATGACCGCCTCAGGCAGATAGCCATCGGTGTCGTACTGCATGACCGAAACTGCGCCGTGGCGCTTGGAGAGTTTCTGGCCATCGGGCCCGTGAATCATGGGCACATGGCCGTACTCGGGCAGGGTTGCGCCGAGCGCGCGCAGAATGTTGATCTGGCGCGGCGTGTTGTTCACATGGTCATCACCCCGGATCACATGGCTGATGCGCATGTCCCAGTCATCGACCACCACGCAGAAGTTGTAGGTGGGCGTGCCATCGGAGCGGGCGATGATGAGGTCATCGAGCTCGGCATTGGCAATGCTGATCGGGCCCTTGACGAGGTCGTTCCAGCTCACGACGCCGTCATCGGGATTACGAAAGCGCACCACGGGTTGCGCGTCAGCGGGCGGCACAAGGCCCAGGGCCGCGCGGCGCTCGGGCCGCCAGCGGCCGTCATAGCGCGGCTTTTCGCCCCGCGCGCGCTGCGCCTCGCGCATGGCATCAAGCTCCTGTGGCGTGGCCCAGCAGTGATAGGCCGTGCCGGCCTGCAGCATCTGCGCAATCACCTCGCGATAGCGATCCATGCGCTGCATTTGATAGAAGGGCCCTTCGTCGTGCGCGAGGCCCAGCCACTGCATGCCGTCCAGGATCCCCTGCACCGCTTCGGGTGTGGAGCGCTCCACGTCGGTGTCTTCAATCCGCAGAATGAAGGTGCCCTCGTGGTGGCGCGCAAACGCCCAGGCAAAGAGCGCCGTGCGGGCACCCCCGATATGCAGAAAACCCGTGGGCGAAGGCGCGAAACGGGTACGAACGGGCGTGGTCGAGGGCATGGGATGCGGCACAGGATGAAAGAGTCGGCGGGAGACCTGAATGACCGAATTCTAGTGGATCAGTCCTGCCGCCCTCAGCCAGCGGTTGCTACGGGTCAGCGCGGCGCGCAGCACCGAAGGGTGGACGAATCGGGGCCCTTGACCGTACAGCCCTGGTCAAGCGGTCTAGCCTCGATGGCGGCGCGCCGCAGCCAGCAGACTCGCGGTGTAGGGATGTTCGCATCGGCCCAGGCGCAGATTCTCGGCCGTGGTGGTCTCGACAATCCGCCCCGCCTGCATGACGGCGATGCGCTCGCACAGCATGCTCACCACCGCAAGGTCATGAGAGACGAACAGACAGCTCAAGCCCACTTCGTGCTTGAGGCGGGCGAGCAGGTTGAGGACCTCGGCCTGGACCGAGACATCAAGGGCGGAGGTCGGTTCATCAAGCAAAAGCAGGGACGGACGCAAGGCCATGGCTCGAGCGATGCACACCCGCTGGCGCTGCCCTCCCGAGAGCTGACTGGGGAATCGAAAGCGCAGCTCGGGCCCCAGCTGGGTTTGGGCCATCAGTTCGATGAGGCGGGCGTCGACATCGGGTTCGTGGTGCAACAACAGCGGTTCGGCCAACTGGGCGTCCACCGTCTGACGAGGATGCAATGCCCCATAGGCATCCTGAAACACCATCTGCAAGAGGCGGGCACGCTGGTGGGCAGGCCATTGCGACAGCCCGCGTCCCTGGACCTGAATCTGCCCCTGCGTTGCGGGAACCAGTCCGCACACCGCACGCAGAATGGTCGACTTGCCGCTGCCGCTCTCGCCGACCAGCCCCAGCGACTCGCCCGCCTGCAGACCCAGACTGACCCCATCCACCGCAGTCACCGCCTGAGTCCCGCGCCCAAAGCGCACCACCAGGTCACGCACTTCAAGTAACTGACCCGAGGATTCCTCCTGCGACACCGTGCACCCTGCTGTTTGCTCGATGGTCATGCGAGCCATGAGTCCTCCCGCTGCAGGGTTGGCAGCATGGGCCGGGGCCGGTCGAGCGAAGGCACACAGTCCAGCAATCCCCTCGTGTAGGGATGCGCCGAGCGCTCAAGGGAATCGGCTGAGCAGGTTTCAAGAATACGCCCTGCATACATGACGAGGACTCGATCGCAGAACCCTTGAACCAGACGCAAATCATGGCTGATCAGGATCAATGACATGCCGCGAGCACGTACCAGGTCATCGAGCAGATCGAGAATCTCACCGGCCACGGTCACATCCAGCGCTGACGTGGGTTCATCGGCAATCAGCACATCCGGACGCATGGCCAGCATCATTGCAATCATCACGCGCTGGCCCATGCCTCCGGAGAGCTCATGGGGCCGCGCATCCCAGACCCGCTGAGGATCACGCAGTTTCACGGCCTCGAGCAAGGCGAGCCCGGCCTCACGCAGCGCGGCAGGATGAGTCGGTTCAATGCGCATCAGGGCCTCGCTCATCTGCACGCCCACCGTCTGCACCGGGTTGAGCGAGTAGCGCGGATCCTGCATGACCAGTCCGATCTTGACGCCACGAATCTGTCGCCAGCGTTGCGCCTCTGCCGCCCGGAAGTCTTGCCCGAACAATTCCAGCCGCTGTGCCCTGACGCGCCCAGGCGCTGCGACCAGACCCAGCAGGGCCCGACAGGCGACCGATTTACCCGAGCCACTTTCGCCAACAATGCCCAGCTTCTCGCGACCCAGATCGAAATCGATGCCTCGCACTGCGGCCACGGGCCCCTGGCGCAGCATGAAATCGACCGACAGGCCACGCACAGAAATCAGCGGACCCGATGGCAGGTCAGTGCGGGCCGTCTCACCTCCACCTCGGGAATTGACCATCGTCATTGACTCCGTCGCGGATCCAGCGCATCGCGCAATCCGTCGCCCAGCAGATTGAATCCCAGACTGGTGACGAAGATGGCGATACCGGGCATGGTGGCCACCCACCAGGCATCCAGCAGAAAATCGCGACCATTGGAGAGCATTGCACCCCATTCAGCCGTGGGCGGCTGAGCGCCCAAGCCCAGAAATCCGAGGCCAGCGGCAATCAGGATGACACCGGCCATGTCGAGGGTGACCCTCACGATCAGGGAGGGCAGACACAAGGGCACGATCTGTCGCAACACGATGCGAAAAGGCCCTGCGCCCGCCAACCGCACTGCCGCGATGTAATCACTGTTGCGCAACACCAGCGTCTCGGCACGCGCCAGGCGGGCATAGGGCGGCCAGGCGGTCAGTGCAATGGCAATCACGGCGTTCTCCAGGCTTGGGCGCAGCGCCGCCACGAAGGCCAGTGCCAGTACAAGCCTCGGGAACGCAAGCGCAATGTCGGTGAAGCGCATCAGCACCCGATCAACCGTTCCTCCCAGATAACCGGCGGTGCAACCGATCAGCAGCCCGATGGGCGCGGCGAGCACGGCCACCATGAAGACAATCCCCAGGGTCACCCGCGCGCCGTACATCACCCGGCTCCAGATGTCGCGGCCCAACTCGTCTGTTCCCAGCCAATGATCGGAGGAAGGCGCCTGCAGCATCTGCTTCAGATTCTGAGCATAGGGATCATGCGTGGCGAGCCAGGGCGCAAAGAGCGCACAGAACACCAGCAACCCGATGATGACCAGTCCAGCGAGGGCTGCAGGGCTGGCCACAAACCCCAGCCAGGTCAGGTACAGGCGGCCTGCCCGGGCCTGAGCCCGCGACGCCGGTGCAGGATCCAGCAGCCAGGAGCGCAGCGCCATCATCGGGCCCGGGGATCCAGCCACCGATAGGCCAGATCGGAAAGCAGGTTGAGCAACACAAAGGCCGTCCCGATGACAAAGGTCCCGCCCAGCACCGCATTCATGTCGGCATTGAACATTGCACGGGTCATGTACTGGCCCAGACCCGGCCAGGCAAAGACAGTCTCGGTCAGCACGGCGCCCTCAAGCAGCAGCCCATACGTCAGGGCCAGTGTGGTGACCAGCTGAACCCCGCAGTTGGGCAGCACATGGCGCAGCACGATGTGAAGCTCGTTCATGCCCTTGACCCGGGCCGTCGTGACATATTCCTGGCGCAACTGCTCAAGTACGAAGCTGCGTGTCATGCGGGCCAGATAGGCCCCGGCACCGTAACCCAGGCTGACCGCCGGAAGCACCAGGTGGGCGAAAGCATCCTGCCAGGCGCTCCAATCCCCAGCCAGAGCAGCATCAATCAGCAGCAGGCCTGTCACGACAGGGACAAGACCTTCATAGGCAATGCCGTAGCGGCCGGGCCCCTCTGCCCAACCGAGCATCACATAGAACACCAGCAGAAGCATGAGCCCCTTCCAGAACACCGGCATTGAGTAGCCCATCAAGGTCAGCATGCGTACCAGCGCGTCGATCGCCCCACCCTGCTTTACAGCGGCAACGATGCCGGCCGGAATCCCGATGCAGGCTCCGATGAGAATCCCCAGGGTGGCGAGCTCGACGGTCGCCGGAAACACCCGAGCGATGTCCTGTGCAACCGGGTTTCCGGTGAGAAAGGACTGCCCGAAATCTCCCTGCAGCAGGCGCATCACAAACTGGATGAACTGCTCGTACAGGGGGGCATCGAGTCCGAGCTCAGCGCTCAGTCGCGCGTACTGTTCGGCATTGAGATCGGCGCCGCCCGCCGCGACCACCGGATCGATCGGCATCAGCCGACCGATCACGAAGGTCACCGCAAGCAGACCCGCAAAGGTCAGAGCCAGCTCGAGAAGGACCGAAAGCATCAGCGCTTGCTGGTAAATGAAAAGCTTGTATCGGCCCCGCGGTTGCCATATCGGTAGTTGGTGACATTGCTGCGCATGCCGATGGCCTGAATCGCCTGGAAGGTCTGTGCAAAAGGCGACTGATCCCAGTAGATCTTCTGAATCTCGAGATACATCTGGGCGCGCTTCTTGGCGTCGATCTGCTTGCTCGCGGCGATCACCTTCAGCGACAGGTCCGTCGGAGCCCAGCCCAGTCGCCAGGTGAGTTCGGCCGGATAGGCCTTGTTGGGGTCCGCACCCGGCAAGGCTCCGGGATTGAAGGCGAACTTGTTGGCTGTGGCATGAGGATCACCGTAGGGTCCGTAAAACGACAACATCAGGGCCTCGGTCTTGCGCTCGCGATACATCGGAATCAACTGGCTGGCCGGCATGGTCACCACATCCACCTTCACACCGGCCTGCGCGGCGGAGGCCTGGAAGGCCGTGGCCATATCGGTTTCCGGGCGGCGATTGGCCACATGCAACCGAAAGGTCAGGCCATTGGCGAGCCCGGCCTCAGCCAGCAGCGCCTTGGCCCTGGCGATGTCGTAACTGAAGGGCTTTTCGGTCGCCACACCGAGATTGCCCGATGGGATGAAGGTCTGATGCACCCGACCCAGGCCCTTCATCAAGGTGGATTCCCAACCCTCGTAGTCGATGAGGTACTTCATGGCCTTGCGTACGCGAACATCGGCAAAGGGCTTGTGCAGCATGTTGAAACCGAAATAGAGCACCCGGCGCGACGGGAACGACTCCACCTTGACACCCGTGCGCCCTCCGAGCGCGTCGATATCCTGAGTGGTCAGGTTGAATGCCAGGTCGGCATCGCCCCGCTCAAGGAGCAGCCGCTGGGCACCGGACTCGGGAATGTGCCGAAAGATCACGCGTCGCATCGGCGGCTTGAAACGCCAGTAGGTTTCGTTACGCTCGAGTACCAGAAGGTCGGAGGCGCGATAGGTGGTGATCCGAAACGGCCCGGAGCCAGCGCTCATTTCCTGCCCGGTGCGCCTGGAAAGCCAGCGCGAGCCGAAGTCCCCGTTCTGCTCGTGGGACTGCAGCAGTTTGGAATCGACCACCCCAAGGTAGTTGGACGACAGCAAACCCAGGATGTAGCTGGGCGCAAAGACCTCCTGCAAGGTGAGCACGAGGTTCACGTCATCCATCGCGCGCACTGCCATGTCGACATTGGCCTTGGTGATCCCAATCTGCAGCAGGTTGGTGGCCGGCTCACGATCCAGGCCCACCACACGCTTGAAGGTGTAGGCCACGTCGTGGGCAGTGAGCGGATTGCCCGAATGAAACTTCACGCCACGCCGGATGCGAAAGACAAACTGGGTGTTGTCGGGTGTGGAGGTCCAGCTTTCGGCAAGCATGGGGCCAAGTTCGCCCCCAGGCTTGCGCGGATCAAATCCGATCAACCGGTCGTAGAGATCGCCGTTGATCTCCTGGGTATCCAGGATCTGCGACACCGCAGGGTCCCACTCGGCAATGCTGCTGATCTCGCGGGCGATGACCAGCGCATCGTTGGGTGTTGCTGCGTGGGCCTGCCCCAGGCCCTGATGCGCAAGAACCGATGCCGAAGCGCCCATGGCGGCAGCCTTGAGCAGATCACGGCGAAGGGGCGCCCGCACCGGCGGGGCCGCTTGAGCGTCCTGGGGCAGTCGGGACAATGCGTCCACATTCAAGGGAGTAGGCAAAGAAGAAATGGGCGAAGACGAACGCGACATGAAAGCTCCCCAGCCTGGTTCAGATATCGTCGATGGGCCAGACGGGCCGCTCGACCTTGGTGAAGGAAAAATGCGACAGGTCGGAACTGGTCAGCCCCCCGGTATCGATGTCGAGAGTGACCGACCCGATGGGATCAAAGGCGGCATGATGACCCTGCATGCACTTGACCACGACCACCGCCTTTTTGGTGGGGTCGATCCCGAATTTTCGAAACTGCTCCAGATCGTAGATGCCCACATTGCGGGTGGCCACCACCACATCAAAACCCGCGATCTCCAGACAGGCACTCGGACCGAAACTGCGCCGAGTTCCAGTGCCATAGGGCCCGGTAAAGATCACATCTCCATCAGCGGACACCGACTTGACTCGGGCCACGCCACGCACCGGTTCGCCCATCCACGCGGAGTCTGACTTGCCTCCAAGAGCCACCTCAATCGTGGCGCCCACCCCTGCAGCAAGGGCCTGCGCTGCAGTCTGTGGATCCCAGATCGCAGCCAGTGCACCATTGCGCACGCCCCCTTCGATCAATGCGGCAAGCAATCGGGTGCTGTCGCCGTAGGATCCGCCTCCTGGCGCATCGCCATAGTCGCCAAGAACCACGGGCGGCGTGCCCGGTGAATGGTCGAGCGCCGCCTTGACTCCCTGCGCGATGGGCACCACCGGATCACTGGCCACATGACGGGTGCGCCAACAGTCGTCCATGAGCTCTTCGGCCAGCGCCTGAAGTTCGGGATGCTCGCCGTTGGCCATGACGGTCACGGTGGGGCCGAACTCGCGCACATCGCATCGACAGTAGCCGGCTGCAATACTGATGCAGGCCACCTCCGGGCGCTCCAGTTCCCAGCGCCTGGCCTTGGCCAGGGCCATGGGCATCGGGCCATCCGGCTTGTAGGTACGCGCGGCGTCAAAGCCCTGAATCATGTTGCGTCGGGCAAAGTAGCGCACCGGCCGCAACGATCCCTCCATGATTTTCTGCAGCAGTTCGGCCGCACGCTCGCCGGTCTGATAGTGATCGGTATGCGGGCTGGTACGAAACGCGGTCAGGATGTCCGCCTGCTCGACCATGCGCCGCGTGACATTGGCATGCGGATCGAGCGTGACTGCAATCGGGACCCGCGGGCCGATCACCTGACGCACCCGGGTGAGGATCTCACCCTCGGCATCTTCAAGGCTGGCCGTGAACATCGAACCGTGCAAGGCCAGCAAGACCCCGTCGATCCGGTCCTGTGCACGCATGCCATCCATCAGCAGACCGCACAGCGCCTCGAACGCCTCGTCAGCGACGATGCCGCTGGGGTTGGCAAAGGAGGCCACGGGATAGGTCATCTGCCACCCATGCCGATCGGCTGCATCCACGAACGCACCCATCTCGAGTCTTGTGCCGCGGTAGTACTCCGGCACGGCCGCTCCCGAATGCAATTCATGGGCGCGAAAGTCCTCCAGGGTGGTGGGCACACGGTTGAAGCCGTTGGTCTCGTGCTTGATCTTGGCTGCGACCACGCGATAGCTCATCCGGATCTCCTCTAGTACGACAACGCCCAGGTGCGATCAGTAGGTTGCGGTCAGTCGGGGGCCACTGGCGCCCTGCTGCGCCTCGGCCCTCACCTCCCGATCAATCACTGCAAGATCCTTGAAGTAATCGACACACGATGGCTCATGCAGCATCGAGAGCATGAGGTGAAGGCCCGCCGGGCGGCTGGTGGTTCCAGGCACCCAGCCGCGCTCGCCCAGCTTTTGCGCGACCCGCATCATGTCGAGTTGTGGGTCGCCAAAGGCCATGACCGTGAGCGTGGGCTCGGCCACCAGACGCCATCCGGGCAATCCGGCCACGCCCGCCACATAGGCGTCACGCACCTTCATCAGCCCCTGGGCCAGTCGCTGATAGCCGTCCTTGCCCAGAAAATGCAGGGTGGCCCAGGCGCCAGCGACTGCGCCCCCAGGGCGCGTTCCGACCATGGTGCTGGTGCTGTAGCGACCCGAGGGCCAGTCCAGATCAAAGCCCGCGAAGGCGGCACGCTCCGGGCTCGCAAAAAAGAGGGTCGAGGCCGGCTTGGGGCAAAAGCCAAACTTGTGCAGATCCGCCGAGAGCGACGACACACCAGGCACCGACAGATCGAATGCTGGAACGGGCCGGCCGATGGCCCGCACGTGCGGCGCAATCCAGCCGCCCACACAGGCATCGACATGCAGCCAGATGCCGGTACGCAGGGCCAGTTCGCCCAAAGCCTCGATCGGATCAAAGATGCCGTACGGAAAGCAGGGCGCAGAGCCGCCGATCATGACGGTCTTGTCGTCAATCGCCGCTGCCATCGCCGCAACATCGGCACGGCCGTCGGGCAGCACGGGCACGCGCCGCTCATCCAGATCCATGCACTGCGTGGCCTTGGTGAAACCCGGGTGGGCTGTATCGGGCAGGACCACATTGCCTTCGCCGCGTTTCAGGCCACGCGTGCGACGGGCATGTTCTCGGGCGGATCTCACGCCCAGAAACAGGCTCTCGGATCCCCCGGTGGTCATGAAGCCCGCGCCGGTTCGTGGTGCGCCGAACAGGTCGAGCCCGATGGCCACCACATCCTCTTCCATCTGCTTGAGACTCGGAAAGGCACGCTTGCCGCCCAGCGCGTTTTCGGTGAAAAACCTGAAGAATGCGTCGCGTCCGACCTCGGAAGCCTCGGCCTCGCCGCCGAACACATACAGGGGAACACGCCCCTCCTTCCATCGGCTGTCCTGCCCTGCAAAGGACGTCAAGGCAGCATCGATATCGCCGCGGCTCCAGCCGCTGTCTGGTAGTGCCTTCATGGCGTGTCTCCCCTTTTGGATTGATTCTAGTCGGTAGGATGCCACCATGATCATCCATTCGCACTGGCAGGGCCAGCCCACCCTGCTGATCGATGCCCCGCTCGCGCGCTGCGAGATCAGCCTGCAGGGCGCGCAGGTGCTGAGCTTTATTCCGAAGTCCGAAGGCCGGGATCTGCTCTGGTGCTCGCCGGCACGCCTGCAACCCGGTCGCCCCGTACGCGGGGGTATTCCGATCTGCTGGCCCTGGTTCTCCAGGCAAGGGCGCCTGGCCAGCTCTGTACAACACGGCTTTGCGCGGCGCCTTCCCTGGACAGTGGAGCAGGCGAGCGAGACCCAGGTCCGGCTGCGCCTGATCGCCCCGCAAGGTGCATGGCCCGAGCCCGACTGGCCTGCAGGCTGTGCAGTCTCGGTCATCATTGAAATCGGTACCGCCCTCACCGTTCGGCTGATCACCCTTAATGACAGCGACCAGCCCGTGATCCTCACCCAGGCTCTGCACACTTACCTCAGCGTGGGCGATGTCCGGCAGACGGCCCTCAGTGGCCTGAAAGGCAAGGCCTATCTCGATAATCTGCAGGGTCTGCGGCGATTCATGCAGGACAGCGACTGGACCTTCGGCACAGGCTCGCAACCGGCCTGCGATCGCATCTATCTGGCGACCGAGGCCGAGCATGTGCTGAGCGACCCGGTGCTCGAGCGCACCATTGCCATCCGCTCAAGCGGCAGCGCCAGCACCGTGGTCTGGAATGCGGGGCCCGAGGGCATCCTGGCTCTGGGCGATGTGCCCGCCAATGCCTGGCCCGGTTACCTCTGTGTGGAAGCCGCCAATTGCCTGCCCGAGGATGCCGTTGCCCTCGCTCCGGGTGAGCAGACTGAACTTGCACAGACGCTGGCGGTGCTTTGAACGAATCCCTCAGCGTTGCCCCAGCACGCCCGTGGCTCCCAGTGCCTGCACCTGCGCATCGCTGTAGCCCAGGAACCCCTTGAGCACCTGATCGGTGTGCTGGCCAATGGTGTAAGGCACCGGCCCGCGCGGCACGGTGGGCTGACCATCCACCTGAAACGGCGCTGCCGTCACGCGAACCTTGCCACTGACGGGGTGATCCACTTCTGGAAAGGCGCCGCGAGCTTTGAGATGCGGATGCTCGATCACTTCTTCGGGCATGAGCATGGGCACGCCGGGCACGCGTCCGGCCGCCAGCTTTTCAACCGCCGCTTCACGAGTGTCGAATTGCTCCAGCCACTGCGCCATGACCTTCACGAGTTCGCCCCAGTGCTCACGGCGCAGGGCTGAGGTGGCAAAGCGCGGATCGTCCTTCAGGTCGGGCCGGCCGAGTACCTCGGTCATGCGCTCCCACATGGCCGGGGCGTTGCCCAGTTGCATGGCCACATGCTGACCCTGATCGCCCACCGGCAGTACCACCATGCCGATGCGAGGCCTGCGCAGGGCAGGCGCCCCATTGAGCAAGGCCGGGAAGTTGATGTCATCGGCACAGATCAGGCACTCGAGCATCGACAGATCAAGATGGGCGCCGCGCCCGGTGCGAAAGCGCCGCACCAGCGCAGCGCTGATGGCGCCGAAGGCCTGGCCTCCCGCCAGCACATCCGCCGCCTGCAGATTGGCTGCCTTGGGCGCCAGTACGCCACCACGCTCCAGTTCCATCATGCCGGAGAAGGCGTTGATCAGATGGGCATAGGCCTGCATGGAGCGCAGCGGGCCCGTCTGGCCGAAGCCCGAGATCGAGCAATAGACCACGTCGTGCTTGACCGCCCGCACAGCAGGCTCGTCAAAGCCATACTTGGCCATGACCCCGGGCGAAAAGTTCTCGACCACCACATCGGCACGGCGGATCAGATCAAAGACCACCTCGCGCGCGGCCGTGTTGGCAAAGTCGATGGCAATGGACTGCTTGCCCGCATTGATGCGGGCGAAATAGGCACTGCGATCCGGATGGGCCGGGTCGAGCTGGTGGCCCGAATAGCGCACCTCGTCGCCCTCCCCCGGTCGCTCGAGCTTGATGACGGTGGCGCCCAGATCGGCCAGCAACTTGGTGCAGTAGGGGCCGGCCAGCACCCGGGTGAAGTCCACCACCACAATGCCTTCGAGCAGGCCTTCATCAGAAGAGCCCTCGGGCGGGCGCGGTGCGAGCGGATTCATGGTGGGTCTCCTGTGCGTGTTCGAATCGTGTGTGGTGAGGGCGCAGTGTCGCGCATCCCGGGCCATTTGCCCTGCCGAAGCGGGCATGGCAGAATCGTGGTCTTTCCGGTAATCGCCGTTGCGCCTTGAGCGCGAGACCGTTGCGACCGACCGGGCGGTTAGCTCAGTGGTAGAGCACTGCCTTCACACGGCAGGGGTCGCAGGTTCGAACCCTGCACCGCCCACCAAACTCTTTCATGCAGATCAACGACTTAGAACAGGCCTCTTGGGGCCGGACGAGTCCGTGTCCTAAAAGGGGTTGACGGGACGTCTGTCTGACCGTGGCTTGTTTGTCGCGATTTGACTCCCGTGAACGCTTACGTTTTGCTACCGCGATTGCGATAGTCCGATGGCGCCATCCCCGTCCAGCGATTGAAGGCCCGGGTAAACGAGCTCTGACTGGCAAAGCCCACCAGAAACGCGATCTCCGACATCGATTTGGCCGAGTCACCGAGATAGCGCAGCGCCATATCCTTGCGGGTTTCTTCCACCAGGTCGGCATAGGTGGTGCCCTGCTCGGCCAGCTTGCGCTGCAGGGTACGCGCGCTCATGTGCAGCTGCGCAGCCACGTCGGCGGCCTCGGGCAATCCGGAGGTGAGCGTCTTGAGCACGATGGCCTTGGTGCGACTCAGTGCATCGTCGCGATCCAGGCTGGCCATGGCCTCGGCCAGCATACGATCGAGCGTACCCGCAATGACAAGGTCGGCGGTAGCGAGCCTCTGGGTTGCCGTGGCGTGATCAATGACGAACTGGTTCTGTTGTGCATCAAACCGAGTCTCGCCTTTGAACACCTCACGCAGCGGGGCGTCGTCTCGCGGCTTGGCCAGTCTGAAGCGCACCTCGCGCGGCGCGAAGCTTTCGCCTGCATTGGCTCTGCACATGCGCACCAGCATGGCAAACACCACTTCCGAGAGCACATGATCGAGCCGCTCGTGGCCACTGTCGCGCTCGTAGGTCACCACCACCTGGGCGCCCTGCTCCTGCACATGCAGACGGCCCAGGTCACTCACGATGCGCCAATGCCGCTCAAGCCTCAGCAGGCCGGTCATGAGCGTGGAACTCGACAGCCAGGCATAGCCCAAGGCACCGAGATGCCCGGGGTGCCAGTGCCTGGCCACGGGTTCAGCCAGACGGGCAGGCTCGATATTCTCGAGCACCGACAACAGCAACCGATCCAGCTGTTCGCCATCGATGCGCCCTGCCCCCTCCCGCGATGCGGATAGATCCAGCCCCTGCTGATCCGCCAGCAGGCTGATGCTGATCCCCAGATCGGCCAGGACCGGAGCAATCAGCTGCGTGATCGATACAGGGTAGGCATCCTTGCGACGATTGGGCCGCAATCGCGAACCCAAGACCAAGGGTGCTTTCACGCCCGTACCTGCCTTCATGCCCGCATGTGCCCCGTTGTAGACCGCCCTCTGTCGCACATGGAGTCAAGGCGAACGGGCCGGTCGCGAGAAAGTGGATGGATGAACTGCAAGTTAACCACCTTGGCCGGCCGGGTCAATTGAATGACGGGTTCGGAAAACTCAAATCTGCAGCGTCAATGCAGACTCAGCACCTTCGACGCAGTGCGCCCAGGGCGCAAGGGGCCTTGATTGCAGTTCAGTATCGAAGAGGTGGTTACACGGCACGATCGCCCGTATCTGATGTTCGGGGTGCTCGTGCGTTATTGCGACAACAGCCTGGAATTGCTGGCGGCGTTTCAGTCGAAATCGCAAGCTCATGAATACCTCGACTGGTTTGAAACCACGGTCAGCGAGCACGGAATCGGCATAATGAGACTGCCCCATCAGGAGACACCGAATGAGCCGCACCGAAGAACGCCGCCGCGTCGTCCGTCAGGCTGTTGACGACATTCGAGCGATTGAGTCCCGGGAGGGAGTCACCCGCACCGGCCTTGCACGGATCCGCGAGCGCCTGATCACCCTTGCCGCCCACACCGAACTCTTCAACCTCGACGCATTTCCTGCCCCTGCCGCAGGCGACAGCCGGCGCTCGGCCCTGTATCGGCTGTCTGAAGACGAGGACCATCGCTTTGCGCTCTATGCCAACGCTTCGCATGGGGGCTATGGCACGCCCGCGCATGACCACACCACCTGGGCGGTCATCGTGGGCATCACGGGGGAGGAGCTCAACCGCTTCTACGACCGCAACGAAAACGGTGGTGTGACCGAAAAAGGTTCATTCACCGTGCGTGCAGGCAGTGGCGTGGCCTTCCTGCCCTCGGACCTGCACTCCATTCACATCGATGCCCCGCTGATCAACTTTCACATGTATGGCCTTGGGCTCGAGCAGTTGCATCGGCGCCAGTACTACAAGCCGGCGGAGAACGCCTGGGCGGTCTTTCCCCCGCATTCGGATATTCGAGAGGCGCGCTGAACAGCGCTACGGCGATGCGGTCATTGGAGATGCCAAAGGCCTAGATCTTCCGGGTGCCGAACCTTGCCAACCAGAGGGCATCAGCGTATGTTTATACGTGTATAAACGGAGTCTCCGATGACGGACATCGTCCTTGATATCAAACACTGGGGTAACAACCTGGGAGTCAGGCTTCCGGCTTCTATTGCTCGGGCTGCCCGCTTGCATGCCGATCAAACCGTAAAACTCTCGGTGCAAGACGGCAAAGTGATCATTACGCCCCTGGCTGAGCCCTTTCCGAGCCTGGCTCAACGGCTGGCCCAATTCGATCCTGATCGCCACGGTGGTGAATCGATGACCAGCAACGAGCGTCTCGGGGCCGAACGGTGGTAGCTCGCCAGCGGACCCGCGCTTGGGTCCCCGATCGGCGTGACATCATCTGGATCGACTGCAATCCGCAGGCTGGGCGTGAGATGCGAGACAGGCACCCGTTTTTGGTCATTTCTCCGAGCGCATTCAATGAGCGGACGTCGCTTGTCATCGGGCTACCCATGACCACGGCCGATTACAACGCGGACAATCCGTTTGCAGTCCTCATCGGTCAGACCGGCAGTGCCCGACAGCCCAAAAAAAGCTATGTGTTGTGCCACCAGCCCAAGTCATTCGACTGGCGGGTACGGTTCGGTGCACCCCACCCTCTGAAACAACTGACGCCTGCGCGTTTCGAGGAGGTCTGCAGTGTTCTGAATCAGATCATCCAGATCGCGCCCCACTGACTCTACCGTGAGGGCCACTCCCAGCGCGGCAGGTCCAGCGCATGCAGACCTTCAATCCGGGTCTCTCCCAGGTCTTTTACCAGTCGCCAGCTGAGGGATTGCGGGGCATCGGCCAGGGCCGCCACCAGGCGCGCCGCGTGCGACACCACAATGATCTGGGTGCGCGCGCAGGCGGCGGCAATCAAGCGGCCCAAGGCGGGTAGAAGATCCGGATGAAGGCTGGTCTCGGGCTCGTTCAGAACCAGCAGCGGCGGTGGTCTGGGGGTCATGAGCGCCGCCATCAGGATCAGGTAACGCAGGGTTCCGTCCGACAGCTCACTCGCACGCAAAGGCCGCAGCAGTCCCGGCTGGTGCATCAGCAATTCAAAGCGGCCCTGCTCGCTGGCCACCTCGATGCGGGCCCCGGCAAAGGCATCGTCTACGGCTGCGTCGAGTGCGGGCCCATCGCCGATTTCGCGAATGGTCTGCAAGGCTGCCGCGAGGTCGCTGCCATCGTCGGCCAGTGCCGGGGTATGCGTGCCCACCATCACGCGCCGCGCGGGCGCATCGGCGTCGGTACGGACATGGTCATAAAACCGCCAGGCCCGCAGCCGCTCGCGCAGCATCAGAACCTCGGGAGCGTCCTGCGGGTCACCAAGCTGCGATAGCAGGCTGTCAAAGCCCGCCAGATCCTGAGTGGCCACCTGCCAGGGACCTCCCGCCGCACGGGTTTGGACCAGGCCATTGCGACGCTCAACCAGCAGGCCCGAAGGCCGAAGCACAGACCCCACCCAGAGCGACTCGCACTTGATCTGAGGATCACGGGCGAAGGCCGACTGGCTCGGTGCGGGCAAACCGAGATCGATCGCGTAGCCCAGATCGTCTGATGCAAAGCCCAGCCGCAGATGGACCGGATGCTTGCGCCGAACCCCTTGAACCGACTCTTCGCCACGCCGCGCAGCCGCGCTGATCCTCTCGGGCCCCGCCCACAGGGTGGACTGCAATCCGCCTTCGCGTGCGAGCGAACTGATCAGTCCCCCTCGGGCCGTTTCGGCCATGAGTCGCAACGCACGATAGAGACTGGACTTGCCGCTGCCGTTGGCACCGGTGATGACGGTCAGGCGATCCAGCGGCATCCGCAGATCGCGCAGCGATCGGTAGTTGGCGATGGCGAGCGTGCGCAGCATGGCTGCAGTGTAGTGTGCGTGGGATCACAACCGCTCGAGCACGCAATCGAGCAGATACGAATCCCGCGATGACGGCGCGCTCGACAAGTCCTACTTCTCTTGCACATGCACCCCGACGATCGGGCGACTCAGCCGAGGACAACCCGGTGTACGCACCCGCGCCAGAAAGGCGCTGATCACATCCACCGTGGCGGCCTCGACCGATTTCGAGTCACCGATACCCGCAAACTGCATGTGATTGGCGTCCTGCACCACCGCCAATGACTTGCAGCCTGCAGGCAGGCTGCGGTGAGGTTCGGTGCGTGACTCCCAGGTGCCGCTCTCGAGTTCGATATCGCGTGTGCCCGTGATGGTGAGCACGGGTCGCTTGATTGCGGACCATGCGTCAGCCTCAAAGATCATGCCAGGGCCCTGGGGTGAGATCGCGATATAGGCTCTGAAGGCATCCGTACCGGTGAGCCCCAGTCGATTGCCCGCACCCGCCTCAAGCAGCGCCGTCGCTGCACCCATGGAGTGCCCAAGCAGGATCAGGTCCTTGCCCTTGCAACGGGTCTGAGCCCAGGGCACGACTGCCGCAATATCCATGAAGCGCGCCCGATAGGCCTGCGGTGTGGTGATCAGTTCGGCCAGACCCTCACGCAGGCCTTTTGCCTTGACACGCTCGCGAACCACCTCGCGTCCACTCTCGCGATGGCCGGGCACCACCGCCAGATAACCCAGCGACGCCATCGCCTGACCGAGGTATGAGTAGCCCTCCTCCGAGCCCCCCGCGCCATGCGAAATGACTGCGACACCCTCGCAGGTTTCACGCCCGGGCGCATAAACCATGACCTTGACCTGCTGAAGGTCACCTCGCACGATCACTTGCACCTCACGAGCGACAACAGGGACGACTGCAACCAGCGTGCAGAACCCGATCAGCCCCTTTCTGATCAATGCCTGGAGCGCTCCCCAGAAGCGTGATCGACCGCTCAGACGCGCTGACCTCATGAAGACCGCTCGAATCGGTCGGGGCCCTCCTGCGTCTTCGTTCAGGTCCATCGGGCCTGATCTGCCTGATCAGTCGCGGTGAGCAGCGTGGTGGTGTACACCTCAGTGTCGTCGCACAGATCGTAGCGCCGAGAAAGGGTGTCCCGAACCTGTGCCTCGTCAGCGCCCTGTGGCAGCTTGGAGCGCTCCCACATGGCCAGGTCAGGTCGGCGGGTGAGCAACAGCGCCCGGGCCCGACCGGCCTGCGTGCAGTCGATATCCCAAAGTCCGATCACCTGACTGTCGTAGGCCGATTCGAACCCCGGCCAGGCAGCGGCACACAAGGCGAGAAATTCCTCGCGATTCACCGCTGGCAGCTCAAAGAACCGGAAGGCGTAGTTCCCCTGGCGAGCTGGCGGCATTCCATCAGTGGGTCGCAGCGCGGGTCGCATGCGTACGCTGTTGATTCTGCGAATCGGGGGGAGCGCCGAGCGCAGTGCCTGCTCGCAGGCCTCCGATCTGGGGGCTGGCCCGTGAGGCCATCGGGTCACAATCGTGACCTCATCGCGAGGCCGACCGATCTGGCTGCGCCAGGCGCCGTACAACTCGCCGCCTACCTGCCCCAGCGTCCGTCTGATCAGCGCAGCCTGCTGGCCGATCTGCGCCCATTCGCGCGGCAAGGCCAGCACTTGATGAAAGCAGTAAATTGATGTGTCAGCACTCATCGAGATCCGATCGCTCGTGATCCTGCTTGATCAAAACGCCTTCAGATCCTCGGCGTTACGACGTCGCAGTTCGCCCGACGCCTGAGGGCCCTCATAGAGCACCCGCACGGCGAGTTGATCCGTGATCCGAACCATCAGTCCGGAGTTACGGCCTTTCCAGAAGCTTGCAAAGTGACCCTTGCCCTGACGGATGGCCTGGGCCTCGAATCCATCGCCATCGTAATAGGGCTTCTGAAAAAAGGCATAGTCATCGCTGGGCTGCCCGTACTTGGCGATCAGTGACTCGCGCATGCGACGAAACACATCGCGGGCTTTTTCGTCAGGCGTACCGATATTGACCTGCACCGAGGTCAGCGCGCCGGTCTGGCGCGAGATGAATGCGAAGATCTTAGTGCTGTGGTCCATTACCCGGCCGGTGAATTCCAGATCGCCATCAGCATCCTTCTGCCGGTAGCGGAATCCGGCCGCCTCGATGTTGCGAATCACCTGACGCTCATCCGCCCCCCAGGGGGTGGAGGCAAACTGGCATTCCTGTTCACGAGCGCCGGCAGGCGTGGAATGTCATCATGGATCGACGCAAGAATCAGGCCATTCAAAGGCAGTGCAATCAGGCAAGCTTAACTCGATTGCCATTTCGGTCCGCAGTAGGATGCCTGCCGCGCAGGACCTGATGGAGAATGGCAACTGCTGCGCAGGGCGGGTCATCTGCCCGGGCTGGACGACCCGGCCGCGGGTGGTGCCCGAATCACCCAATTCCCGCAGCGATCGTGGAAAAAGGATACTGAGATGCAGCACAGGCTGGGGTTGATCGGCGTCGGACTCATGGGCATCGGCATCGCGAGCAACCTGGTAAGCAAGGGCTACACGCTGAGCGTCATGGCTCATCCGGGCAATCAGCCGCTGGATGATCTGCAGCGCCTGGGCGTCCGGGTGCTCGACACACCCGCCCAGGTGGCTCAGCAATCCGATGCACTGCTGATCTGCGTGACAGGCTCAGCCCAGGTCGAGTCAGTGCTCTCAGGTGAGCAGGGTGCGCTGGCCGGATTGCGGCCCGGCTCCGTCGTGATCGACTGCTCCACCTCGCTGCCGCAAACCAGCCTGCGCATGGCCGCCGCCACACAGGCGGCTGGGGGTCGATTCATCGATGCCGCCATGACGCGCACACCGGTGGAGGCCATGCAGGGTCGGCTCAACCTGCTGGTTGGCGGCGAAATCGAAACCCTCGACGCAGTTCGACCCGTGCTGGCCTGCTTTGCCGAGAACATCACCCATACCGGGCCGGTGGGCAGCGGCCATCAGATGAAGCTGCTGCACAACTTCGTTTCGCTGGGCACGGTAACCCTGATCGCAGAAGCGGCGGCCTGCGCTCGGGCTGCCGGGCTCGACTCGGCAACCTTCACGGACATCCTGTCACGCGGTGGCGCAGGTGGCACAGCGCTTGAGCGCATCAAGCCCTATCTGCTGCATGACGATCCCACCGGCCTGCGATTCAGCCTGGCCAATGCCCTCAAGGACATCAGCTACTACACCGACATGGTGGCCCAGATGGGTGCAGCGGGGGCGGTGGCAGAGGGGGTTCGGGCCACGCTGCAAACCGCGATCGATCGAGGGGATCCCCAGGCGCTGGTGCCCGAGCTGGTCTCCCGGCTGCGCGCGGGATCCTGAGCGACATGGCCGGACTCAAGCCTCTGATCGTTCGGCTGCGCAACTGGGTCGGCGATGTGGTCCTTTCCGTTCCGACCCTGCGGCGGCTGGAGGAACAGGGCTATGCCCTGCACCTGGTTGGCAAAGGATTCGCGCCCGCCCTGCTGCGTGGCTTTGACTGGCGTGTATACAAACTCGCCCCGACGTTTCGTACCCGTGTCATTCAATTGAGGCAACTGCGACGAGCACTGAATCAGCCTGAAGGAGGGCCAGACTGCATCGTCTTTCCCTATTCACTTTCCAGTGCCCTGGAAGCCCGACTTTCCGGGCTGCGCGCCTGCGGATTTGCTACCGAAGGGCGGCAATTGTTCCTCGGGCAATCTCTGCCCCGACCCCGAGCAGGGCATACGCTCGAAGAATACTGGGCTTTGGGCAGTGAGTTCTTGCACGCGCCTGCGCCGGCTCCGGCTCCCGCATGCATTCAGTGGCGTGTTGCGAGCGAAGACGTCCGTCAGGCATCTGAACTGCTTGGGCAACACCACCTGTCTCAACCCGGCTCACCAGGCTTCATTCTCGCGGTTCCCTACGCGAGTGGTGACTTCGGGGGGCAAAGCAAACACTGGCCAGGATTTTCCGGTTGGCTCGAAACCGCCTACCAGACTCATGGCTGTCCGGTGGTGCTGTGCCCGGGGCCAGGCGAGGAAGCGCTTTACACATTCAGCGATCGCAGCCAGGTGCTCACCCTCCCGAAGGTTGATCTCGGGGTATTCGCTGCACTGGCTCAGCGAGCCCGTCTGGTGATTTCGAACGATACCGGGCCTGGACACCTGGCCGCAGCCACGGGCGCTGCAACACTTTCGCTACTCGGTCCGACACCAATCGAACGGTGGGGCATTCGCGGCCTACAGACTCGCACCCTCCAACATCAATCAGGCTGGCCTTCAATCGACGAGGTCAATGAATCCGTCACCGACATGCTGCGCCGGCTTCACACTCAGGATCACCAAAGATCATGACCCTTCCCCTGCAATCGACGCATATTGTCACGCTCCATGACCAGCATCTGCTCGATCCTGATTGGCCTCAGGCAAGCCCGACGGATGAGGCCCCGTCGAGCAGCACGCCTTCGATTGTCGATTGGGTGCTCACCAATCACCGCTTCAACAGCCTGCTTTGGCGAGAAGAGGATTTAGCGCGCCGCACGACGGTCACCGATGCAGAGATCGCTGCCAACAAGCGTGCAATCGATCGCTTCAACCAGGCTCGCAATGACGCCACCGAGCATATCGACGAAATCTTGCTGGTCGAGCTTGGTTTGGTTGATCAGGCTTCTGCACGCAGCGACAACCCGCGCAGCCAAGCTGCCCAGGAGGCCCGACAGAACAGCGAAACCGCAGGCAGCATGATTGATCGACTGTCGATCCTGGCATTGAAGATCCACGCGATGCATGCTCAGCTGAGGCGCACCGACATTGATGATCATCATCGCATCCAGTGTGAATCCCGACTGACCCGACTCCTCGAGCAGCGCAGCGATCTTGGCCGGTGCTTCGACCGCCTGCTTCAGGAATGTCGGCAGGGGACGGCGTACTTCAGCATTTACCGACAGTTCAAGATGTACAACGATCCGCGGTTCAACCCCGAGCTCGTTCGCGAGCTGAAAACCAACTCACTCAAGCGCCCATGAAATCCTCACTCGTCAGCGATTCCGGACTCATCCTCACCGAACGCGAAACCCCTGCACCGGCCCCCCATCAGGTGTTGGTCAAAGTCGCCGCGGCGGCACTCAATCGCGCCGACCTGGCCGTGGTCTCGGGCGGGCGACATGGCAGCCACGGCGGCCCGGGCACGGTGCCCGGCATGGAGTGGGCCGGCACGGTGCAGGCCGTTGGCGCCGAGGTGTCCAACTTCAAGGTGGGCGATCGCGTCATGTGCTCGGGCATGGGTGGCTACGCCGAATACGCCGTGACGGACTGGGGCAGAGTCATGCGCATCCCGGGCGCCATGTCGTTTCAGGATGCGGTCACCATGCCAGTGGCCATTCAGACCATGCACAACGCCCTGGTCACGGCTGGCGGGCTCAAGCCAGGAGAGTCCGTGCTCATCCAGGGCGCATCCTCGGGCGTGGGCCTGATGGCCATGAAAATCGCCCGGCTGATGGGCGCGCGCCGGGTGATCGGCACCTCCACGAATTCGACTCGGCGTGCGCGCCTGGCCGAATTCGGGGCCGATGCCGCCATTGACACCCTGCAGGCCGACTGGGCCGAACAGGTTCACAAGGCCAACGGGGGCGAAGGCGTGGATCTGGTGATCGACCAGCTGAGTGGCACCTATGGCACCGGCAACCTGCAGGCCTGCAAGGTCCTGGGGCGCATTGTCAATGTCGGGCGGTTGGCCGGCCGCTTTGCGGAGTTCGATTTTGATCTGCACGCGCTCAAGCGGATCAGCTATATCGGCGTCACATTTCGTACCCGCAGCCTTCAGGAGGTCCGTGACATCAACGAAGCGGCCGAGCGGGATCTGGGCACGGCCATCGCAGCGGGCCAGCTGGTGCTGCCCATCGACCGGGTGTTTGCCTTCGATGATCTGGCCCAGGCCTTTGAGCACATGCGCACCAACCAGCACTTCGGCAAGATCGTCATCGCCTTCTGATCTTTGAGTCCCCCTCAATCCCAAGGCGGCTGCAGCCGCGACCCACGGCCCGTCCATGTCCCGCGACCTGAGTGAACTGTTCGAACGAAATCGTCTGTGGGCGCAAGAAACCGAGCGACAGAAGCCCGGTTTCTTTTCGGGTCTGCTGACCCAGCAGCAACCGCGCTACATGTGGCTGGGTTGCTCGGACAGCCGCGTACCCGCCAATGAACTGGTTGATCTGCTGCCGGGCGAGCTCTTCGTGCACCGCAATGTGGCCAATCTGCTGGTGCACTCCGACCTCAATGCGCTCTCGGTCATCCAGTACGCCGTCGACGTGCTGGGCGTGCAGCACATCATCGTGGTCGGGCACAGTCAGTGTGGTGGGGTTCGGGCTGCTCTCAATGGTCAGCGCGCCGGTCTGGTCGACAACTGGCTGCGCCATGTGCAGGACATCCGGGATGCTCACCGAAGGTTTCTCGACAAGCTGCCTGAATCGGCGCGTCTGGATGCCCTGGTGGAACTCAATGTGCTGGAGCAGGCACGTAATGTGTGCCAGAGTACGGTGGTGACCGACGCCTGGCAGCGTGGGCAATCGGTCGTGGTGCACGGCTGGGTCTATGGCCTGCACAATGGATTGCTGCAGGATCTGAAAATCACGGCTGCAGCAGTGGATGAGGTCAATGCATCCTACGATCGGGCTCTGGCGCGCCTGGAAGCCCGCTGGCTCGACAACAACACCCCGGAGACCGCATGAGACGCAATCTTCTGGCCACACTGGCGGCGAGCGCTTCCGCGCTCGCACTTCCCCGACCTTCGGTCGCGCAAGCCGCTGCGGGCGCGGCGTGGCCCACTCGGCCGGTACGCTTCATCGTGGGTCTGGGCCCGGGCAGCGGTGCCGATACGGGCACCCGATTCATCGCCGAGCGCATCGGCAAGCTCACGGGTCAACCGGCCACCGTGGAAAACCGCCCCGGGGGAGATGGGGTGGTGGCCGTGCAGGCGCTGCTCTCGGCACCGGCCGACGGCCACACCCTGCTCTATCTCTCGCCCTCGCCCATGGTGCTGACGCCGCTGCTCAACAAGGACATTCCCTACGATCCCTTGCGCGATGTCCGGCCGGTAGCCTATCTGTCGCGCAGCTATGCGGTGATTGTCACCGCAGGCAACTCAAAGTACCGCACGCTTGAAGACCTGCTGCGCGAGGCGCGCAGCAAACCGGGCACGCTCAAGATGTCCAACTACGGCCACCACTATCGTGTCGGGGGGCTTCTGCTGCAGAAGGTGAGTGGTGCCGACTTCATCCATGTGGCCTACAAAGGCGCGGCACAGGCCAATAACGACGTGATCGCCGGCGAGATTGATGTCGCCATCACCGACACCGGCGGCGCCATTCCGCTGATCAAGGCCGGCAAGCTGCGGCCTCTGGCCATCACAGGGCCCAACCGGCATCCTTTCCTGCCGGAGGTTCCCTCCATGAAGGACCTCGGCCTGGACTATGTACTGCAGGTCTGGACAGGCTATGGCGTGTCGGCCAAGGCACCCGAGGCAGTGGCGCGTGCGGCACAGGACATGCTGATCTCCATCATGAAGTCGCCCGAGTACGCCACCTACAACCAGACCCAGGCCGGGGCAGAAACCGTGGCCGAACCCGGTGAATCACTGCGCCAGACCATCCTGGCCGAAACCCAGCGCTATCGCGAACTCGGCAAGACGGTCAATCTGCATGGCTCATAGAAGCAGCGCCGCGTTTTGTCTGAAGCGGCGCAGCGTTTGGCCGATTGGGTCGTCGGGGCTTGGCTGAGCATCGACCTCAGTGACTGGCAGAGCCTGCCAGCCAGTCGTCTTCCTCGCCCGGTTCGGGCAGTACCCGCCCGCCCTCGAGGATCCAGGAGGCAGGCGTGGACGACGTGCGCATGCGAATGCGCTCGGGAGGCACCTGGGCGATACGAGAAACCGCCTCGATGCAGCGGCTGATCAGCCGGCGGGCCAGTTCTTCATCGCGGCCCGCGCGGATGCCCGCATGCAGTACGAACTCCGGCTCGCCCACAGCCGGCGTGTGATGATGAAACTGGGCATGCACGAAGGTGCGAGGTGCGCCGGTCAGCTCGCAATGGATATCGGTGAAGGCCACGGCGATCTGCTCGCGTTGAGCATCATCGAGGCGGGCCTTGGGACTGCTGCAACGATAAAGAGGCATGGGTCTACTCCCTTGCATCGGCGGCGACCACCATCACATCGTGATAGGGCGCGCCCGTGATGTCGCTGAATCGGTGGGCCAGAGCATCCATGAGTGCCACGCGCACCGCCTGGTCCGTGCCTCTGGGCACACTGCCCAGCAGCATGCTGGCCTGCGAGGGCTTGCCCGCGGTAAACCACAGGCCCCGCTCCACCTCCACAAACTCGATGGCCGACAGTCTGACCTGCGGCAGATGACGGGCGAAGATCTCAATCACGGACTGCTCGACCGCGACACGTTGAGAGGCATCGATGGTGCCATTGACCAGACATTTGAAAGGCAGGATCTGCATCCGCCAAGTATCCTGCGCACACAGCCCTTGCGGCAAGGAGTTCTCGACATGCCTGCCATCGCCATGGATCACTTCACGGTTCTGACCGACCGGCTTGAAGACACGATTGCCTTTTATCGCGACATCCTCGGACTCGAGCCCGGCCCTCGCCCTCCCTTTGATTTTCCGGGTGCCTGGCTCTACTGCCAGGGCCGGCCCATCCTGCATGTGATTGCCGGACGTACCCTGCCCCAGCCCCCGGGCGGTGTGCTCGATCACATGGCCTTCACGAGTACGGGTCTGGCCGATACCGTGGAGCGGTTGCGGCAAAAAGGCCTGAAATACGACCTGCGCCAGCTGCCGGGCTCGGGCCAGTGGCAGCTCTTTTTCAGAGACCCGAGCGGCGCCCGGGTGGAGATGGACTTTGAGGCCTCTGAAAGTGCACCCCCAGGTCACTGACAGGGCATGCGAGCCCGGGCTCCCTGAATCGATGCTTTTCAGCGCGGAGCTAGCCCCGCATGCGGGCCCACTGCATGTAGAGCACACCCGCCATGACCACCAACCCCCCGATGATCTGCTCGGGCAACGGGGTCACACCGAAAAAGACCGCTGCGATCAGCACGGCAAAGACCGGCACCGTGTTCTGCCACATCATCCCGGCATTCACGCCCAAGCGCGATACGCCCACATTCCAGAGCACCGGGCCCGTGGCAGTTGAAAACACAGCCGTCAGCAGAAAGTAGGTCCAGGCTGTGGAATCCATCGGCAAGCTCGCCGGCCCCGCCCAACCCAGGGCCTGCGCCAGGAAGAAAAACGCCAGCAGCCAGGGCAAGGCGCCGATCGAGGTGAGATAGGTTCGCCGCAATTGGGGCACCTCCACCGGAAACCAGCGCACCGACAGAAAGGTGTAGATGGCCCAAGAAAAATAGGCCAGCACGATCAGCACTTCACCGCCTTGCAGATCCAGTCCCTGACCGCTCGCCCCCGAACGCCCCCAGATGGCGATCCCTGCACCCACGATGGTGAGCACCATGGCCCCCCAGAAGCCGCGTTCGAGCCGCACCCTGAACAGCAGTCGACCGACCAGCGCACCATAGACCGGCGAGCCCGCCATGATGGCCGCCGCGGTAATCGTGTTGGTACGCTGCAGCCCCAGGTTGTAGCAGATGAAAAACGCGCTGATGCACAGGCTCATGATCAGCACACGCCCGTGCGAAATCGGATTGCGCAGCTGTGCGGCACCGGTCGTGAAGGCCAGCAGGCTCGCCATGAGAATCATGGCCACGCTCTGCCGAAAGAAAGCCAGCCAGAAGGGATCGATGCTGGCAAACAGGGCCGTGGTGAGCGGCACATTCATGCCCCAGAAGACACTGGCACCGAAGTAGGCCGCCATGCCGGTCAGGGCGGCCTGGCGGGTCACCGCCGTCAAAGAGTCACCATCCGCTTGCCGTAGTTGTCGCCCGCCAGCAGGCCGATCAGCGCATCGGGCACGTTCTCAAGGCCCTGACGCACATCCTCGATCACCTTCAGTTGGCCCGAGGCCACCCAGGCCTGCAGGTCTTTCATGGCCGTGTCGATCTCCGGATAGAAGTCGTAGAGCACAAAGCCCTGCAGGGTGAGTCGCTTGGTCACGATCAGACCCGGGACCCCGCGCGGCCCATGCCGAGGGGGCTCGCCGTCGTATTGCGACACGGCGCCGCAGCAGGCAATGCGCCCGCCCTGCTTCATGCGAAAGAGGCAGGCCTCAAAGACATCGCCGCCCACATTGTCGAAATACACGTCAATGCCCTCGGGCGCGGCTTCCTTCAGGGCCTTGGACAGTCCGCCCGCCTTGTAATCCACCGCGGCATCAAATCCGAGTGTGTTGACCAGCCAGTCGCACTTGGCTGCACCACCCGCGATACCCACCACCCGACAGCCCTGAATTTTGGCGATCTGACCCACCAGGCTGCCCACCGAGCCGGCAGCCGCCGACACCACGACGGTTTGACCCGGTTTGGGTTGACCGACCCGCAAGAGGCCAAAATAAGCCGTCAGACCTGCAATGCCATAGACACTGAGCAGGTGAGTGATGGGTTCGATGCGCGGCACCTTGCGAACGTCCTGGGCGGGCAGCACGGCATAGCGTTGCCAGCCCATATCCCCAAACACCAGATCACCCGCCGTAAAGCCATCGGCTTTCGACTCGATCACCTCGCCGATCGCACCTCCGGCCATCACCTGCCCCGCCTCCAGAGCGGATCGGTAGGTGGCGCCCTGCATCCAGGCTCGATTGGCCGCATCGAGCGAAATCACCTTGATCTGGACCAGCACCTGGCCCGCCCCACAGACCGGGATCGGCACATCCACCTGGCGAAAGACCTCGGGCGTGAGCTTGCCCTGCGGCATGCCGGTCAGCTGGATCTGGGTATTGATGCGGCTGGCCGCAGCGGACTCGGACGATGAAATGGTCATGAAGGGCTCTCGTGTGGCTAAATGTCGGGCGATCCGCAGCGGGAAACCCGGCGTCGGATGAAGCTCTGCATGATAGCCGTGCGGGCCGCCCAAGGACCTCGCGCAGGAGACCCCGTGCAATCCACTTTCGACCTGATCATCGTTGGCGCCGGCTCAGCTGGTTGTGTGCTGGCCAATCGTCTGAGCGCGGAGCCGTCGCGCAGGGTGCTGCTGATCGAAGCCGGCCCCGCAGACCGCAGCTTCTGGATGCGCCTGCCAGTGGGTTACTTCAAGAGCATGCACGATCCGCGACGCACCTGGCAGTTCGATGTCGAGCCCCAGGAGAGCACCGCCAACCGACGCATCGTCTGGCCGAGGGGCAAGGTGCTGGGCGGCTCGAGCGCCATCAATGGTCTGCTCTATATCCGGGGCCAGCATCAGGACTTCGATGACTGGGCCAGCGCGGCGGGCGATCCCGGATGGAGTTATCGCTCGGTGCTGCCGGTGTTTCGGCGATCCGAGCGCTATCTGGGTCCGGCCAGCGAATACCACGGCACCACCGGAGAGCTCGGGGTGAGCGTGCTGCGCAACGACCATCCCGCCTGTGAAGCCTGGCTGCAGGCGGCGCAACAGGCGGGACACAGACGGATCAACGACTTCAATGCGGCCGAGCAGGAAGGCATCGGCCCCTATCACCTCTCGATCGGCGAGCGCTGGCGCAGTGATACCGCCAGCTGCTTTCTGGAACCGGTCCGGGCACGCCCCAATCTCACCGTCATGGCGCAAACCCATGTGCTCAAGGTGAATATCGAGCATGGTCGTGCCGTGGGCGTGCAGGTGATGCGCAACGGACAGGTCAGCAGCATCGGGTGTGAAGGTGAGGTGGTGCTGTGCGCGGGCGCCCTGCAGTCGCCGCAGATCCTGCAGCTCTCGGGCATCGGATCATCCGAATTGCTGCGTGCCCATGGCATCCCGGTCGTGCACGACGCACCCGATGTGGGCGAGCATCTGCAGGATCACTATCAGGCCCGCGTGATCGTGCACCTCAAACAACCGATCTCCCTCAACAACCAGGTGCGCAATCCGATCGAGCTTGCCCGCATGGGTCTGCAGTGGGCTCTGCAGGGCAAGGGGCCTCTCACGGTGGGTGCGGGTCAGGTCGGGGGCCTGGCCGCCACAGAGCATGCGAGTCAGGGGCGTGCCGACATTCTCTTCAATGTCATGCCGCTCTCGGTCGACAAGCCGGGGGATCCCCTGCACCGGTTTGCCGGCTTTTCAGCCTCCGCCACACAGTGCCGGCCGCTGTCGCGCGGCCATGTCCGCATTGGCAGTGCCGATCCGCTGGCCCCGCCGCGCATTCGATCCAACTACCTGGTCGAGGATCACGATGCCCGCACGCTGGTGGCAGGCTTGAAGATGCTGCGCGAGATCGTCGCTCAACCGGCCTTTGCGGCCTTGAGCGATGGCACGGAATACATGCCGGGCAATGACCTGAAAAGCGATGCCGAGATCGAACGCTTCGCGCGCGAGCGCGGTGGCACCGTCTTTCATCCGAGTGGCACCTGCCGCATGGGTTCGGACGATCGGGCCGTGGTGGATGCTCGCCTGCGGGTGCGCGGTGTGGACGCCTTGCGGGTGATCGACGCCTCGATCATGCCAGCCATGGTCTCGACCAACACCAATGCGGCCACCATCATGATTGGTGAAAAAGGGGCAGCCCTGATGCTCGAGGATCTTCAGACGTGAGCATCTCCCCAAAAAAGGACGGCCCGGTTTCAGACGAAGGCCCCGTACGGGTCTCCAAACTGCTGGCCGAGCGCGGTCTTTGTTCGCGTCGTGAGGCCGATGCCTACATCGAGCAGGGCCTGGTGCTGCTCGATGGCCAGCCTGTGACTGAACTCGGCACACGCGCCCTGCGACATCAGGTGGTGAGCCTGGCTGCCGGGGCCGTGCGTCAGCAGGAACAGCGTCTGACGGTGATCCTGAACAAGCCGATCGGGCATGTCTCGCATGCCGATGATGATTCGCGCTATCCGCCTGCCGCACGGCTGATCGTGCCGGGTAACCGATGGATGGACCCCCGGCAGCCGGCCGTCCCCAAAGCTGAACAACGACTGAATCTGCGGGGCCTCGCCCCTGCCGGCCGCCTGGACATCGACTCCACCGGGTTACTGGTGCTCACGCAGGACGGCCGCATCGCACGTCAATTGATCGGGGACGATTCCACCATCGAGAAGGAATATCTCGTTCGTGTCACAGGCCGGCTGGATGAGCGCGGTCTGGCCTTGCTCAACCATGGGCTCGCGCTGGATGGCCGCATGCTCAAGCCTGCGAAAGTGTCCTGGCAGAACGAGGATCAACTGAGGTTCGTGCTGCGCGAAGGACGTCATCGCCAGATCCGTCGCATGTGCGAGCAGGTGGGGCTGCAGGTCACCGGGCTGCGGCGCATCCGGATCGGCCGCATTCCGCTGGGCAATCTGCCCGTCGGTCAGTGGCGCGCCCTGGCCGTGTTCGAGCGGTTCTAGCCCGCGCTGACGCCGCCATCGAGCGCGATGGCCTGTCCGGTCAATTGCGCACAGGCGGGGCTGGCCAGATGCACGATCAGAGCGGCCACCTCGGCAGGCTGCAGCACCGATCCCATGGGCACGCCCTGCGCAGCCTGGTCCCGTGTGATGCCGAGTTCGGCAAACCGGCTGCGGGCCATGTCGGTCTCGACCCAGCCTGGGCACACCGCATTGACGGTGATGCCCCGCGGCGCGAGTGCGAGCGCCAGACTCTTCATGAGACCGATCACCCCGTGCTTAGCCGCCGTATAGGCAATTTGATCCGGAACGGCCTTCAGACCCAGCACGCTCGAGACACAGACGATGCGCCCACCGCGCGTCATCATGGGCAGTGCAGCGGCGCAACAGCGCCAGGAGCCTGTCAGGTTGGACTGAACCACCGCTTCAAAGAAAGCCTCATCTGGCGCATCGATCGAGTCACCGCCCGCCAGGCCTGCGTTGTTGACGAGCACATCGATGCGGCCGTGCTGTCCACGGATCTTCGCGAACGCGGCCTGAACGGATGCAGGCGAAGTGACATCGCAGGCGATGGCTTCGATATCGAACTTCATTGACGCTGCTGCTGATGATGAAGTTGACGCTTCCGCTGATGCTGATGCTGATGATGTCGATCGTGACGCCGACGATGCGCTCCTGCCGAGCGCGATCACCCGATCGCCCAACGCGGCAAACGCCTCACAGGTCGCCCGGCCGATGCCTCGCGTGCCCCCGGTCACCACAACGATTCGGTTCATGACCTGAGCCCTCAAGCGGTCGTGAATCCGCCATCCACCGGAAACACGACACCGGTGATGTAGGAGGCCGCATCGGAGGCCAGAAACGCCACGGCCTGCGCCATTTCATCCGGATGGGCCATGCGCCCCAGGGGCACACTGGCCATGGAGAAGCCCGCCTGGGGTGTAGACCCAGAGGCTGGTGCCTGCCGCTGCGCGAGCTGTTGCATGACCTCGCGCAGCATGGCGGTGTCGGTGCTGCCCGGTGCAATGCAGTTGATCCGCACGCCCTGGGCGCCCCAGTCGATCGCCGCGCTGCGGGTGAGCTGAGCCAGCGCCGCCTTGCTCGCCCCATAGGCGGCGCTCGCGGGCTTGCCCACGAGCGCCTGATCGGATGCGATGTTGACGATGGCCCCCCCCCCCTGCTGCCACCATGTGCGGAATCAGGGCCTTCATGAGCAGAAAAGGCGCAAACAGATTGACTGCGAACACCTGCTGCAGGGTGTCTAGTGCGGTTTCGGTCACGGTGCCAATGTGCGTGATGCCCGCGCAATTGACGAGGATGCGTGGCGCGCCATGGCGCGCCACCCAGTCGGCCATGCGCTTCTCCAGCGAGGCAAGGTCACCGAGATCGGTATCGGGCAGGTCCAGACCCAGCACCGTGCATCCCTGATCCTCCAGCAAGGCGGCCACCGAAGCTCCAATGCCGCCGCGATGGCCCGTCACTACCGCAATGCGCCCCGCCAGGCCAGGGTAACGGGCGCCACCCCAGCGCACGGCGTTTGATGGGTCAGCGCTCATCGAAGACCTTGAAAATGGCCGTGGCCGTGATCAGCCGGGTATCGCCGGCCAGGGCCTCGCCTTCCATGAAGGCGAGCGTGCGGGTGAGTTTCTGGACCCGAACTTCACCCTGGATCCACTGGCCGATGGGCGCACCCGCCACGAACTGGGTATTGAGCGCGATCGTGGCGCAAGGCCGCCGTACGGCCTTGACCACTGCATGACCGAGGATGGTGTCCAGAAAGGTGGTGAGCGCACCGCCATGCAACACCCGGTTGGGATTCGCATGGCGCTCGTCACTCAGAAACCCGTAGTCATATCCGCCGTCATCGCGGCGGCGCCAGTAATACGGGCCGCTCAGCGCGATGTAGCCGACATTGTCGTCAAAGGGTTCGAAGCCCTGGGGAATGATCAGCGAACCGCTCATGACCCAGGACCTGCCGTGTTCGAGCCCATGCAGCCAACCCCGCCATCGGGGTACACGGAATCCATCAGAACTTGTTCGGACCCATGTAGCCAAACAGGAAGCCCGCCACCTTGCGCATCTGGATCTCCTCGGAGCCCTCGGTGATGCGATAGCGCCGATGGTGACGGTAAATGTGCTCGAAAGGCTTGTGACGCGAGTAGCCAATGCCCCCATGCACCTGCATGGCCCGGTCGGCCGCCTCGCACACCAGCCGGTTGGCCCAGTAGTTGCACATCGAGACCTTGTCGGAGAGTTTCTTTTCAACTTCCGGGTGCGGCATCTGATCCATCTCCCAGGCGGTCTTGCGGATCAGCAGGCGCAGCATCTCGCACTGGGTGGCGAGCTCGACCAGCGGAAACTGGATGGCCTGGTTGGTGGCGAGTGCCTTGCCAAACGGTGCGCGCTCGCGGGCGTACTTCACGCTCTCGTTCACGCAGAACTGCGCTGCGCCCAGCGAGCTGGCTGCCTGTCGGATGCGGTTCTCGTGCACAAAGGATTGCGCAAGCGGCAGACCTGCCCCCTCCGACCCGAACATCGCCGAATCGGGCACCCACACATTGGTGAAGCTCACCCGCGGATGATCGGTGGGCATATTGAAGGTCCAGAGATACTCCTCGATCTTCACGCCTGCGGTATCGGTGGGCACCAGGAAACAGGTGATCCCCAGTGCATCGCCAGGCTTGCCCGTGGTGCGCGCAAAGAGCGCACAGTGCGTAGCCACATGCATGCCGGTGGTCCACATCTTTTCACCATTGATGAGCCAGCCCGAGACACCATTGCGGGTCTCGCGGACCGCACGGGTGTCCATGTGGGTCGCGTCCGAACCATGGTTGGGTTCGGTCAGGCCGAAGGTGATGCGCCGGGTGAAATTCAACTGACCCTGAATGAACTCTTCCTTTTGCGCCGGAGAACCAAAGTCACGCAACATGATGATGACCGGAAAGTTGCCGACCACCGAGTGCTCGTTCTGCAGGTCATTGAACAAGCCCAGGCCTTTCTGGGCCAGGTGATCGCGAATGACCGACATCCAGAGGTTGCCGATCTCCTGACCCCCGTACTCCTTGGGCAGGGGCATGCGCCAGAAGCCAGCCTTGTCAGCCAGTTTCTTGCACTCGATCAGCAGGGCCTCCCACTCATGGCGCGGCAGGCCGCCCGCTTCAAAGTCGGTCCGGGCCCATTCGCGACGGTGATCAAAGAAGCGTTCGTTGTCGTCCCTGGCCTGCAGCGGACGAATTTCCTGATCAATGAACCGATCCAGGTTTCGCAGGAATTCGACCAGGTCGGCCGGCAGATTGAAATCCATGGGGTACTCCTCGTTACTGTGTTGTTGTGCTGTTGTGCTCTTGTGCTGTTGTGCTGCCTGAGTTCAGTTTCTTGCCGATGCGATCTCGGCACGATAGCTCGCATAGCTTGGCTGATCGATGGACATCTTGGCCAGGGTGTCCGCCATCAAATGATCGATCAGTCCCGGGGTGTTGATCCCCAGCGAACCCGACCGGATGCGATCGCAGAGTTCCCGCTCAAGATCCTTTGCAGGGCCACTGTGCCCCAGCAGATGCTGCAGCCGCTCCAGTGATTGGGCTTCCAAGGCCGCGCCCTGTTCGAGCTGGCGGCGCACCAGATCAATGGCATTGGCGGCCACGCGGGCATGGAAGACCGCATCCGGTGGCAGCTTGGGGATGAAGTCGTCGCGAATCATCGCGGCCACCACATCCAGAATCTCGGCCGGGGTTGGTGCATCGAGCATGACAGTTCCTGGTTCAGACCCGACCGGCCAGCAGCCGCATCAGGTCCATCTCGTTTTCGGACGCACGGCGCACGATCATGGCGCGCTCCACCGTGCGATTGCGCCCGCTTCGAAACCATTCGAGCATGCTGGCGCAGCCCACGCCCCAGCGCAGGCTGGCCATCATTTCCCAATACCGAAAGCGCGCAGGGTCCACGGGTGCACCGCTTGCACGCTCATAAGCCGCCAGCAGATCTTCGCGCCGACCCAATCCCCCAGCAGGCTTGTCGAGCACACCAAACCGCCAGGGGGGCGCACACAACCAGGCCAGATCCTCGATCGGGTCGCCCAGATGCGCGATTTCCCAATCGAGCACTGCACGCAATCCGTTGGCGTCGATGATCACGTTGCCATGCCGATAGTCTCCATGCACCAGGCAGGGCCGTCCAGGCTCGGCTGGGGCGTGATCTTCCAGCCAGCGGATCGCGAGCTCGAACACCGGCCGGGGGGTGGGCAACGCGCGGGTGCGCTCGGTCATGACCGCCAGCGTTTCGCGCACACCGGCACTGGGCAGTGCGGGGGGCAACAAGCTCGTGTCAATGCGATGCAGGCTCCAGGCCACCTCGGCAAACTGACTCACCAGACGAGGCCGGATGGTCTCAAAGGCAGCATCGCGCAGGATCTTGCGCGGAATGGTCTCGCCTTCGATGCGGATCATCACAAAACCATCGCCCAGGTCATCCTCGGGCTGCAGGGTCCAGACCACTTCGGGCACCATGGCCCCGCTCTCATGCAGAGCCCGTACCACCGAGGCCTCATCGGCCAACGACAGCGTGCGGGCGGCGCTCACCCCGCCGGGTGCGCGCCGCAAGATCAGCGGCCATCGCTGACTCGGGGCGATCGCATCAAAGGCCCAAGTCTCGAGCGTGGCTCCTGCCGACAGCCTGCGCAACCCTTCGACCGCCGTGACGCCATCGAGGACGCGGCCCAGGGCGCGGGCCAGGCGAGGACTCACCCGCTTCGGGTCGCTGGCCCCCAGTTCCGCTGTGGATGCGAGCTGCAGACCGATATCGGTCGCATGATCCCCGCCGCCCCTCACGCTGCCCATGGCTTCACTTCCACCACGGATAGCCGGCGGGCATGTCGGTGCTGACCTTGCCCGGGAAATGCGGTGCCCGCTTTTCAAAGAAAGCACTGACCCCCTCGCGAACATCAGGCCCGGCGCCGAGCAGCCGGTTGTATTCAGCATCAACCGCCATCGCACCGGCGGGCGTGGGGTCACCCGTGAACCGCCACAGCAACTGGCGAGTCAGAGCCACCGAAACCGGTGCGGTGTGGTCAACGATCTCGCGGGCAATCTCATGGGCACGTGCCAGCAGGTCTTCGGGCGCTACAGGCCCTTCCACGAGGCCCCCGCGCGCGGCCTCCTGAGCATCAAAGACGCGACCCGAATAGCACCAGCGCAGCGCCTGAGGCAATCCGACAATACGCGGCAGAAACCAGGCGCTTGCCGCCTCGGGCACCAGACCGCGCCGCGTAAACACCGCGCCAAACTTGGCGGTGCTGGCAGCGATGCGTACATCCATGGGCAGCGTGAGCGTGAGCCCCACGCCCACCGCCGCGCCGTTGATGGCCGCAATCGAGGGTTTGCGACACTCGAAGATGGCCTCGATGAAGCTGTCGGGTTTGGGTCCGCCCGCCACGCCCGTGCGCGCAAACATGTTGTCGGACTGCGAATTGCCAAAGGCATCCGCACCGGCCGAAATGTCGGCCCCGGCACAGAACCCCTTGCCCGCCCCGGTCACGATGACCACCCGCACGGCGTCGTCCGAGTCGGCCTGCCGGAATGCGGCGGTCAATTCTCGCCCCATCCGAGCCGTGTAAGCGTTGAGCTTGTCCGGTCGGTTGAGTGTGAGGGTCATGATGCCGTCGCGGATCTCGACGGCCACGTGCGCTTCGGACATACCTGCCTCCCCGGTGGTGAGTCCAGTCACCACGCACCAGGCAACGCGTTCGCGTTGCGTGCTGCGGGAGCGAGACTTTTTTCGTGATGATGTCTGAGGTCATCATAGCGCGACCTCCGGCAACTTTACCGAGCGACCCTCAGGCCGCTATCATTTGTGAAAGACTTGTAACGGAAATCCGGATTCCCGGCACAAAAACAAAGAAATTCGAGGATGTGCGACACACTTGCCGGGTTCATGTGGGCTTGACTGCCACACTTATGTCACAAGACCGAATCAGGCATGACACGAAAAGGAAGGCCATGAACCCATCGGAAACGCGCCGTCAATGGATTCGCCAATCGGCAACTGTCAGTCTTGCCGCAGCAACATCCGCGGCTCTGCAACCGGCTGCCGCTCAGGGCCCTGCCCGCCGATCGCTCAAGGTCATGCAGTGGAACCACTTCGTGCCGGCATTCGATGAATGGTTCAACAAGAAATTCGTCAAGGAATGGGGAGAGAAAAACAATACCGAGGTCATCGTGACGAACGTTGGGATGACCAGCATCGAGAGCCGGGCTTCGGCAGAAATCAGCAAGAAGCAGGGCCATGACCTGTGCATGTTTCTGTCCCCGCCCGCCTCCTATGAAGATCACGTGATTGATCATCGCGATATCTACGCGGAATGCGAAAAGCGTTTTGGCAAACCGCTCGAAATTGCGATGAAGAGCACCTACAACCCGGTTACCAAAAAGTACTTCGGGTTTTCTGATAGCTATGTTCCCGACCCGGTCAACTTCCGCAAGGATTTGTGGGACGACGTGGGTGTCGTTCCCGACTCCTGGGACGCCATCCGGGAGGGCGGTCGCAGAATCTTGCAAAAGCACCGAATCCCGGTGGGCATTGGCATGTCCAACGAACTCGACAGCAGCATGGCCCTGCGCTCGATCCTGCACTGCTTTGGCGGCTCGGAGCAGACTCCGGATGGTCGGCCCAACCTGGATTCAAAACAGACTCTCGAGGCCCTGCGGTTTGCCAAAGCCCTCTACACCGAGACCATGACCGACGAGATCTTCTCGTGGGATGCCTCCTCCAACAACAGACTGATGCTCGCCGGCAAAGGCTCGCTCACACTCAATGCGATCTCGGTCACCCGTACGGGCGAGAATGAACGCATTCCGGTGGCCGACAGAATCTCGCTGGGCAAGCCCGCCCGCGGACCCGCGGCCCAGGTGGGTGTGATGCATCTGATGAATGCGTATGTGATCTGGAAGTTCGCGCGCAATATCGAGGGCGCCAAGAAATTTCTGGTCGACCTCACTGCGGAATCCCGAAACGCCTTCCTGGCCAGTGAGTTCTACAACTTCCCGACCTTCCCGCAGCTTGTGCCCGATCTGAAGCAACTGGTGGCAATCGACAAAAAAGCCAAACCGGCCGATAAGTACGCGATCTTCACAGATGCTGATCGCTGGACTGTGAATGTGGGCTATCCGGGCTATGCGAGCGCGGCGATCGATGAGATCTGGAAGGAGTGGCTGCTGCCGAAAATGTTTGCCGATGCCGCCAGTGGGCGCCTGAGCCCGGAAGAAGCCCTCAAGATGTATTCCGGTCAGGCCAGCCGGATCTTCGACACCTGGCGCGCTCGCAAGAAAGTCTGAAATGATGCATAGACGTCTTGTCCTGCAAGCGGGGACTGCCAGTGTGGTGGCCAGCCTTCCCCGCGTGGGGCTCTCACAGGCCCGCCCTGGCAGCAAAAAGCGCATCTTCATCGTCAGCAGCTACCACCGGGCCTACCTCTGGTCGCAGTCGACGCAAAAGGGCGTCGGGGCCGCCCTGATGAAGTACGGCTATCTCGACAACGAAAGCCAGGCTAAGCAGCTTGCGGGCAGCGATTCCGTCGAGAGTGCCCGGGCGGTCATCCGCAAGGAATGGATGGACACCAAGCGCAAAGACAGCCGGGCCGATATGGCGAGCGCCACGGCTCGGATCATGGGAACGCTGCGGGCGTTCAAGCCGGATGTTGTGCTCCTCGGCGATGACAATGCTGCACGCTACATCGGTGGTCAGCTGCTCGATACCGCGACTCCGGTGGTTTTCTGGGGCATCAATGGCTTGCCGCTCAAATATGGACTGGTCGACAGCATGGACGCCCCAGGTCGCAATGTGACCGGAGTCTGGCAATCCGGCTACCACAAGGAAAGCCTGGATCTGCTCAAGCGTCTGGTCCCCAAAGCTCGAACCTTCGCCATCCTCGCCTGCGATTCGGAGTCTTCAAGACCGAATGTCAAGATGATTGAGCAATTGGCTCAGCGGGGCAGTCTGCCCTTGCAACTGATCGACAAGGCCGTGACCAACTCTCTGGAAGAGTTCAAGGCACGCGCCACAGACCTGTCCCGGCGCGTCGACGCTTTTTTCATCCTCAATCACGACACCCTTCGGGATGCCCGAGGCAATCATGTCGACATGCTTGAAGTGGGTCGCTGGTATCTGAACAACATTCGCATTCCCGAGGCGTCACACGAAGATCAATTTGTTCTTGAGGGCATGCTGCTCACTGCCAATGACTCGGGCTTCAACCAGGGATACCTGGCGGTCGAGATGGCTTCAGGCATTCTTGAAAAAGGACTCAATCCAGCGCGCATGGCCGTGCGAACCCCCGAGCGAGGCCCCTACCTCGTCAACCGAAACCGCGCCCGACAACTCGGCATCAATCTCGATGAGGCCATGTATCTGATCGATGAAGTGGTCGACGTGTCAATGGCTCTCAAGGGCCGAAACCCGCGCTAAGAAAGTCTCGACTCACCGATGACCTCCCGCATGCCGATCTTCCAGAGGCTGCTGCTGGCGTTCCTGGCGGTCGGTGTGTGCGTGAGCGTCCCGCTCATCGTGGCGTCCTTCCAGTTCAGTCGGGATGCGGCCCGACTGCGCGCCCAACAGAATATCGCTCAACAGATCGAGATTCTGGCAGCGAATTTCGTCCAGGAATATGGCCTGGGACTGCAACGCTCACTCAAGCAGATCACCACCTCGGAGGCATTGGGACTCTATCTGTCCTCCTCGCAGGATGAGCGCATCGTCAATGCCAAGAATCTCGAAACCCAGTTTCTCAAGCTGCAGGCCGATTTTGATTCGTATTCGGGGATCTACTACGCGGACGCAGAGGGTCAGACCATCTCGAGCGTCGAAGACGGCCGGCGTGTCGAACGAGATCCGCTGGCAACCGACGCCACGGCCGCCGCGCTGCCCACCCGAGAACACTTCAAGCGTCTTTTTGCACGGATCAAGACCACCCCTTCCCTGCTTTCTTCAGGAAACATGGAATGGTTCATGCCGCCCAGGGAGGTTTCGATCGAGGGCCCCTTCCGGGATGAACGGGGTCGTTTGTCCTTTCTCGCTGGACTGCCCTCCCTGGATTACGACAACGGAGCCTTCAGTGGCGTCGTCATCATTCGAGTCACCCTTGAGGGCTTTACCGACCGATTGAAGGCCGTCAAGGTCTTCGACGAACAGCCAATCTGGCTGTTCTCTCCCGCGGGCAGCATTCTGTTGCAGCCTGACCGTGCCCTGATGACCCTCACGGACACTGACTTCTCCCGCGACGACGGGCACAGCGAAACGGTCTTTCGCGACCGATCTGACGGAATGGTCGCCACGCGTGATCTGATCGTGATGGGTCAGGAGCCTCTGGTGCGCCTGGCTTATGCGGTGCCCGATGAATTGCTCTTCAAGGACTTTCAGCCTGCCCTGATCTTTTTCATCGCCGTGATGGGCCTGTCTGCGCTGGCAGTGGCTGTCATTGCGTTTTTCGTCGCACGCAACTTTTCGCGACCCATCATCGAACTGGCGCGGGCTGCATCGAGACTGGCTGAAGGTGATCTCGCAGCACGGGTCAAGGTCAAGGCTTCAGGCGAATTGCGGGTGCTGGTCAAGAGCTTCAATCAGATGTCCGAAAATCTGCAACGCGCGAACCGCAACCGTGCCGATGCCATGGCCTTGCTGCGCGAGACAGCCGCCAAGATGCAGATCGGACACGGGCCTGGCCGCGGGACCGGACCGGGCGGCGCGGCAGGCCCGCTCCATCCAGCGCAAGGATCGTCGAGTGACGATCAGGTCGCGCAGGATCTGGTTGCCGTTTCCAACCTGATCACCCAGTTGATCGAAGACCGAGAAGATCTACTGCGCAACTACAAGGCTGCCAAGGACTCGGCGGACCAGGCCAACCTCGCAAAGAGTGAGTTTCTGGCCGTGATGAGTCACGAGATTCGTACACCGATGAACGGCATTCTGGGCACTGTACAGTTGCTTGAGCACTCGCCGCTCAGCGAGGAGCAGACCCGGGATCTGATGACCATCCGCAACAGCGGTGACGCCCTGCTTGTTCTGATCGATGAGATTCTCGACTTCTCCAAGATCGAGGCAGGCAAGCTCGAGCTTGAGTCACGTGATTTCGATCTTCGAGCCGAGATCGAAACGACGCTGGCCCTTTATCGCCCGGTGATTGAAGGCAAGGGTTTGCAGTTGAAGGTCGCCTTTGAAGAACCACTTCAACGCTGGGTGAAGGCCGACAGTACCCGTCTGAGGCAAATCCTGTCGAATCTGGTGGCCAATGCCACCAAATTCACTGAGCGGGGTGCCATCGAAGTCGCAGTGAAAACCCTGCGGATCACAGACGATCGACTCAGACTGTCGTGCAGTGTTGCTGACTCCGGCATCGGCATTGAAGCCGATCGACTGGGTCGGTTGTTTCAGGCTTTCTCGCAGGTCGATGTCTCGACCACCCGACGCTACGGCGGCACGGGCCTCGGTCTGGCCATCTGCAGTCGCCTGTGTCAGGCCATGGATGGCGAGATCACCGTGAGCAGCCAGCCTGGCCTGGGATCAACCTTCGCCTTCGAGATCGACATGGGCATCGGCCAGGCCCCGGTCAGCCTGAGTGACAGCCCCGCTGCGGCTGCACCCGCCCTGCTGCCCGCGCTGTCCGTGCTGGTGGTCGAGGACAATCCGGTCAACCAGAAGATCGCCTTGAGTCTGCTCGCCCGTCTCGGGATTGAGGCAGACCTGTCCGAGGACGGTCGCCAGGCGGTTGATCGTGTGGCGCAGGGACGCTACGACATCATCCTGATGGACATGCAGATGCCCGTGCTCGATGGCATCGATGCCACCCGAGAGATTCGCAGCCTGAGCCTGCCGCGACAGCCCTGGATCATCGCCCTGACCGCCAACGCCTTCGAGACCGATCGCGAACGCTGCATCCAGGCCGGCATGGATGATTTCCTGAGCAAGCCTTTCCGGATCGATGTCCTGCGAGAGCGTCTGGCTCGTGGAGCCAGCACCTCGGCACACGCCGATCAGCCGGTCGTCATGGGCCGATCCGGATCGGCCGACCACTCCAGCAGGGAGTTGTCATAGACCCGCACATCAGGCCATCCGGCCCGCTCCAGTGCAAAGGCCGTCGCGGTGGCGGCAATTCCTCCGCCGCAGTACACGATGACCGGCCTTCCGTCGTTGACCAGCCCGGCCTGCCGGGCGCGCTCGCGCACGGCTGACACATCAAGCCAGCGTGCGGGCTCGGCATCGACCAGATCGCGTGCCGGCAGGCTGATGCTGCCTGGAATCCGGCCTGGGCGACCGTAGTGGGCGCCTCCGGTGCCTCTGAACTGTTCCAGCGACAGCGCGTTGACCAGCCAGGCGGAGCCGGTCTGCACGGCGTGGGCCACCGCCTGCGCATCGGCCAGACGCCCTGACGATCGAGACGGCTCGGGGGCCTGCAGCACGTCGGACGCTCGTGCGCGCGCTGGCTCGGGATGGCGATCGATCGGTCGGCCTTCGGCCTCCCAGGCGGCCCACCCCCCATCGAGCACACTCACTCGGGGCCAGCCGAGTGTGGTCAGTACCCACCAGGCACGGGTCACCACCATGGGGTGTGACGCGCCATAGAGCACCAGATGCTGGCCAGGGTGAATGCCCCGCTCGCCCAGGCGGCGCTGCAGGTCCGCAGCCTTCGGCAGGGTGTAAGGAAAACGCCCGGCAGGATCCGAGAGATCCTCGACCATGCAGACATGCTCGGCTCCGGGAATGCGCGCCTGCGCCCAACGCGGACGCCCGCTTTCGATCCGGGAGGCTCCGACCGGTTGCGGCACCATGAAGGTGGTGCAATCCAGCACCCTGAGCCCTGGATCAGCCAGATGCTCGTGCAGCCACTGCGTCGTGACCAGATCCGCTGCGGGGGTGCCCGGGGTCGACATGGCGAGGGCGCTCAGCGATAAACACCGTCCCACGGACCGGGTTGAACCTGCGCAGTGCGCCGATCCTTGTCGGTCGTGGGGCGATTCAGGGTGAAGGTGCTCTCGCGGGACACCACCGAGTAATCCATGTAGCCCATGCGGGACAGGGGCTCCATGCCTGCCGTGTCCACCATGCCGTCCTTGATGAAGGCATCGTTGATGTGCACGCCGACCACCTCACCGATCACCATGGTGTAGCAGGTGCCGTGCTTGTTGGCCGGCATGTCGATGGTCTTCCAGAGGCGACACTCGAAAGCCGAGGGCGCCTCGGCCACCCAGGGCGCCTTGATCAGCCGCGAGGGTGCGGCGGTCAGTCCGGCGACCGCAAACTCATCCACGTCAGGGGCCAGCCCGGCAGACGACAGATTCATCGCATCGACCAGCGCCTTGTTCGACATCGAGCAGGTGAACTCCCCGGTCTCGAGAATGTTGGCCAGGGAATCCTTGCGGCCAGCCGATGAGAAAAAGACCATCGGTGGCGTGTCGCTCACGGCATTGAAAAAACTGTAGGGAGCGAGATTGCGCACGCCGGCCTTGCTGACCGACCCGATCCAGCCGATCGGACGGGGCACGACCAGCGCCTTGAAGGGATTGAACTTCAGGCCGTGGTCATCCTTGGCGGTGTCGTAGAACATGGAGTTTCCTTATCTTCCCTGGAACTGGGGTTCGCGGCGCGCCGCCATGGCGGCTACGCCTTCCTTGAAGTCTTCGGTCATGTAGTGCAGGGTCTGTTCATGGCTCTCGCGAGCGACTGCGCTGCGCACCTGCTCGACCAGTCCGGCACGCACCGTGGCTCGCGTGGAGACCACCGCCAGCGGCGCCGAGATGGCCATCTCGCGAGCCAGGGCGATCGCCTCGTCGCGAACCTTCTCGCGGGTGGTCAGCACTTCGGCCAGGCCCATGGCGGCAGCCTCTTCGCCATTGATACGCCGACCGGTATAGAACATGAGCGCGGCTTTCTGCACACCGATCAGGCGCGGCAGTGTGGCGGTCAGACCGAATCCCGGGTGAAAACCCAGACGGTTGAAGTTGGCTGAAAAGCGGGCCTCGGGGCAGGTCACCCGGAAGTCGGTCACGAGCGACAGGCCCATGCCCCCGCCGATGGCCGGTCCCTGAACCGCGCCCACCGAGGGTTTGGTACAGGCAAACAGGCGAATCGCTTCAGCATAGATCGGGTTGACGGTGCGCGGGCTGCGAATGGGGTCACGCTTGCCTGAAAAGTCGGCGCCGGCGCAAAACGAGGTGCCTGACGCACACAGCACGATGCTGCGACACTGGTCGTTCTTTTCGAGTTGCTCGAAGGCATCGGCCAGTCCGACCAGCATGCCCATGTCAAAGAAGTTGTGGGGTGGGCGACGCATCTCGACGATGGCGACATGATCATCACGCAGGCTCACGCCAACGAATTCGCTGCTCGACGGCAGTTCGGTCATGCTCATGGGGTAACCCTCCTCCGGGTTTTTTTGAATGCTCTGCGATGGACGAGCCAGTGCGCTGCGGTTTGCGATCCGATGCCTGGCGCCTGACGACCCAAAACCCGGATTCTGGTTTGAAACGCCAGCCCGAAGCAAATCAGGCCTGACCGGGCCACGAGCGCCAGACTCGCGGTATGCTGGGGCCACGCATGCAGGAGGCCGGGGAGTTCATCCCACAGAGCCAATCCCATGCCTGGATGGAGACTGTCTTGACGCGTACCGGTCCGCTTGCGGGATACCGAATTCTTGACCTGACTGCCGTGGTGCTGGGCCCTCTGGCCACGCAGATCCTGGGTGATTTCGGCGCCGACATCATCAAGGTCGAACCGCCTACGGGTGATCTGATGCGCGCCAATGGCGTCTCGAAGACCCGCGGCATGAGCTCGATCTTTCTGGCCATCAATCGCAACAAGCGCTCGCTTGCGGTCGACCTCAAGACCCCAGAAGGCCTGGAGGTCGTTCAACGGCTGCTGCCCACCATCGATGCGGTGGTCCACAACATGCGGGTACCCGCCATCGAGCGCCTGGGGCTGGGCTTTGAGGCGGTGCGTCGCATCAAGCCCGACATCGTGTACTGCGTGGCCACGGGCTTTGGCGAAGCCGGCGCTCATGCAGGCCGCCCTGCCTTTGATGATGTCATCCAGGCCTCCAGTGGCCTGGCGGATCTGCTCGGCCACGAGAGCGGCATCCCGGACTATGTGCCCACCCTGCTGGCCGACAAGACTTGCGGGATGGCGCTTTGCAACGCCGTGCTCGCAGCCCTGTTGCATCGCGAACGCACCGGCCAGGGACAGCAGGTCGAGGTTCCCATGCTGGAGACCATGGTCGCCTTCAATATGGCCGAGCATCTCGGGGGGCTGACCTTTGCCGGGCCGGATGCGCCGGATGCGCCTGCGGGCTATGCCCGCCTGCTGGCCGGTGGACGCAAGCCCGCGCCCACAAAGGATGGCTACATCGCGCTGCTGCCCTATGGCGGCGAGCACTGGGTGGATTTCTTTGCTGCGGCGGGGCGGGATGATCTGGCGCGCCAGTTTGACCTCAAGGACAAGCATGCCCGCAATGCTCGCGTGAAAGAGTTGTACGCCGCCATGCACGAAGTGACTCGAACCCTGACCACGCAAGAGGCTCTGGCCATGTGCGAGCGGCTCGACATTCCGGCCACCCGTCTGTGGTCGCTGCAGGATCTGCCCGAGCATCCGCACCTGCAGTCGGTGGATCTGTTTCAGGTGGTGGAGCATCCGTCCGAAGGGCCGATTCGCAGTGTGCGACCGCCCACGCTCTTTTCCGCGTCGCCGGCCGATGTGGCTCGCCAGGCGCCTCGTGTGGGAGAGCACACGCGGGAGTTGCTGCTCGAGGCCGGGCTCACCGATACCGATATCGCCGCATTGCTGGCGCAAGGACGAATTCACTGTGCCTGACACCCCAATCCCATTGAACCCTGCCCTTCAAAAGGAACCTGCCATGACGAATGCCCTTCAACGCCGCCGCGTGATCACTGCGGCCAGTGCCGCCCTGGTGCCGGCCGCCCTGCCCAAACTTGCCAACGCGCAGGCGGCGAGCTTTCCGTCCAAGCCCATCCGGATCATCGTGCCCTTCAATGCCGGAAGCGGCTCGGACAGCGCCTCGCGTGCCTATGGCGAGGTCATGGCGCGTCTGCTCGGGCAGCCGGTGCTGATCGAAAACCGCCCGGGCGGCAGTGGCCTGGTGGCCATCCAGGCCGTCAAGCAGGCGCCCCCGGACGGACACACCATCCTGCTGGGCAGCACCTCGCCCATGTGCGTGATGCCGGTCCTCACCAAGAGCCTGCCCTACGATGCCTTCAAGGACTTCCGCCCTGTGCATGGGCTGTCGTACGGCGGCGCCACCTTTGTGGTGAAGGGCGACTCGCCTTACAACAGCATCGCCGACTTCATGGCCGCCGCCCGCAAGGAAGGCCGCACGCTCAATGTCGGCAACTACTCCGATGGCTACATGCTGGTCGCCACCTGGCTCGGTGCGGCAGCGGGCGTGAAGATCAATCACATCACCTACAAGGGTGGCGTTCAGGCCCAGACCGATGTGGCGGCCGGCCAGCTTGATCTGGCCGTCAATGACTCAAGCGGCATCGTGCCCTTGTGGAAGTCGGGCAAGATCAAGCCGCTGGCGATCACCAGCGCCAAGCGCGACCCCAAGTACCCCGATCTGAGGACCATGATCGAGCAGGGTTTCGACGGCTTCGAGACCTACGTGTTTGCCTCGCTCTTTGTTCGCTCTGAAACCCCGGATGACATCACCAACAAGCTCGCCGACGCCGTGCGGGCCGCCATGAACTCTCCTGAAGGCAAGGCCTATCAGGCAGCCAATTCGGGGGAGCCCATGATGATGCACACCAAGGAGCTCGGCGACTTTCAGCGACGCGACTACGAGCGCTTCAAGCGAGTGGCCGAGATGGCGGGCATCCAGCCCAAGTGATTCGTCAGCGTCCTTTCGGACAATCGAACGCTCCATCAACAAGCCCTTCAACAAGCCCCTGAACGAGCCCGTCAACGAGCCCTTCAACCCGTCAATCGGGACTTTTTTCTGAACGGAGAGCCTCTGCATGAATCCCCGTCGACACCTGCTGATCCAGGGCGCTGCACTCACCCTGCCCGCCACGGCGCTGCTGTCCAGCATGCCGGCCCTGGGTCAGGGTGCGGTAGCCTTTCCGAGCCGCCCCGTCCGCTTCGTCGTCCCCTTTGCTGCAGGCAGCGGCGCAGACAGTGGCGCGCGCGCCTACGGCGATGTCCTGGCCCGGCTCTGGGGTCAGCCCGTCCAGGTCGAGAACCGACCTGGCGCGAGCGGGGCCGTGGCGGCGCTGGCGGTCAAGGCCGCGCCTGCCGACGGGCACACGGTGTTCATCGGCACCAACTCGCCCATGGCCGTCAATCCGGTGCTCAGTAAATCGCTGCCCTACGATCCGTTCAAGGACTTCAGGCCCGTGCATGGCATGCTGGTCGGAACCGCCGCCTTCATCGTGAAGGGGGACTCACCGATCCGCACCCTGCGCGATCTGCTCGAAGCCGCCCGGCGCGAGCGCAAGACCCTCAACGTGGGCAGCTACTCCGAGGGCTACATGCTGGTCGCGCGCTGGCTGGGTCTGGTCGCAGGCGTTCCGATCAACTACGTCAATTACAAGGGCGGAGTGCAGTCGCAAACTGATGTGGCGGGCGGTCAACTGGATCTGGGCGTGAATGATCTGAGCGGCACCGCCGCGCTGGTCAAGGATGGTCGCCTGCGGGTACTCGCCATTACCGGCGACAAGCGTGACCCGCGGTTTCCGGAGGTTCCGACCATGCTGGAGCTGGGCTTCACCGGGTTCGAGACCTATACCTTTGCTGCCTTCTTTGTCCGCAGCGAAACACCCGATGACGTGACCGCCAAGCTGGCCGAGGGCATCCGGTTTGCCCTGAACTCGCCCGAGGGCAAGACCTATCAGACCAACAATGCCACGGTGCCGCTCATGCTGAGCCTTGACGCGATGCGTGAGTTCCAACGCTCGGAATACGAGCGCTTCAAGCGAGTGGCTGAGCAGGCCGGTGTACAGCCGCAGTAAATCGCCCACGACCCGATCCGTTCGTTCCCCCCTTCACCCCTCCTCAAACGGCCATCGAACCCCGTTCAACCCTCATGTTCCAGACTGACCTTCTTGCAGGCAAACGCATCCTCGTGACCGGTGGCGGCACCGGCCTGGGAGCCGCCATGGCGCGGCGCTTTGCCGAACTGGGTGCCGGGCTCGTGCTCACGAGCCGTCGGCCCGATGTCCTTGAAAAAACCGCCAATGAGATCCGCGAGGCCACCGGCGCAGCGGTTCAGGTGCTGCGCTGTGATGTGCGCGACCCAGCGGCTGTGGCCGACATGGTCGATCAGGCCTGGGCCCAGGGTCCGCTCGATGTGCTGGTCAACAACGCAGCCGCCAACTTCATTGCGCAAACCGAGCATCTCTCGTCGCGAGCGGCCGATGCCATCCTGGCGTCGACCCTGCACGGCACGCTCTACTGCACGCTGGAGTGCGGCAAGCGCTGGATCGAACAGGGCCGCCGCGGCGTGGCGCTGGGCATTCTCTCGACCTCCACGATCACGGGGCGCGCCTTCACGGTGCCCTCGGCCATGGCCAAGTCGGCGCATCTGGCGATGATCCGCAGCCTCGCCGTGGAGTGGGGACCCAAGGGCATCCGCATGGTCGGTATCGCCCCGGGCCCGTTCCCCACGCCCGGCGCCTGGGGCCAGTTGCGCCCTGCCGGTCGCGACAAGGACAACCTGCGCAATCCCATGGGTCGGGTCGGAGAACACATCGAACTGACCAACCTGGCGAGCTATCTGGTCAGTGACCATGCCGGCTACATCAATGGAGAGATGGTCACCATCGATGGCGGCGCTGTCCTGCGCAGCTCGGGCGCCGAAGATCTGCTCGACTGGAGTGATGAGCAGTGGGCCAACCTGCGCGAGCAGCGAGGCGGGCGCGCATGAACTGGGGCGATGATCCGAATGCGGGCGGCGGGCCGCTCGCGGGTGTGCGCGTTCTTGACCTGACCGCCGTCCTGATGGGGCCTTTTGCCACCCAGCTGCTGGGCGACATGGGCGCTGATGTGATCAAGGTGGAGTCGCCCAGCGGGGATACCTCGCGCGGCATCGGTCCGATGCGCAATCCCGGCATGGGCCCGGGCTTCATCAAGACCAATCGCAACAAGCGCGGCATCGTGCTCGATCTCAAGAGCGATGCAGGACGCGAGGCACTGCTGCGTCTGGTTCGAACGGCCGACGTATTGGTCTACAACATCCGGCCGGCGGCCATGAAACGGCTGCGCCTGGGCTGGGATGATCTGGCCCCGCTCAATCCGCGGCTGATCCATGCCGGCGTCTTTGGCTACGACCAGGAGGGCCCTTACGCGGATTGGCCCGCCTATGATGACCTCATCCAGGGCGCAGCTGGCGTGCCCGCCTTGCTGGCCCGCATCACGGACGGTATTCCGCGCTATGCGCCGCTGGTATTTGTTGATCGGGCGGTGGGTGCATCGGCGGTCAATGCCATTACGGCTGCGCTCTATCAGCGCGAGCGCACGGGTCGCGGACAGTCGCTCGAGATTCCGATGTTCGAGACCATCATGCCGTTCGTGATGGGCGAACACATGGCCGGCGCCACCTTTGATCCGCCGCTCGGCCCCTATGGCTACAGCCGCCTGCTCGCGCCCGATCGCCGACCCTATGCCACCCAGGATGGCTATGTGTGTGCCCTGCTCTACACCGACGCCCACTGGAAGCGCTTTTACGAAATGACCGGTCGGGCGGATCAGTACGCCAGCGATGAGCGCATCAGGAACATCAGCGCGCGCACCCAGTTCATGTCCGAGCTGTGCGCCGACAACGCGCGATTCTTTGCGACCGACACCACCGCCCACTGGATGCATCGGCTCAAGGAAGCCGACATTCCCTGCATGCAGCTCAATTCGCCCGAGACCGTCATGCAGGACCCGCACCTGCAAGCCACCCACTACTTTCAGCGGGTCGAGCATCCGAGTGAGGGGGCCCACTGGCAGATGCGCCCGGCCGCGCGCAGCAGCGAGGCGCCTCGGGCCCAGATGCTGCATGCACCTCGCAAGGGTCAACACACCCGCGACATCCTGGCCCAGGCCGGCTACAGTGCGGAGGATATCGAAGCCATGATTGCCTCAGGTGCGGCTCAGGCCGAGCCACCACGACCGGTTTAACGATTTACGGAGAATCTTGATGGCCTATGTCAACGGACGCCTGATCCACGATGCCGACAGCCACCTCATGGAGTTGTCGGATTGTCTGAATCCCTACTTTGACAAGCGCCTGCTTGAGCGCTACCTCGCCTCCGAGGGCTACCGTGTGCGCGCCGACCGCCGAGATCGACCCGGTCGCTCGCACGAGGCGCATGAAGATCCTGTCTTCAAGGCCGGTGTGGAGGCCAACATCCTGCTGCGCAAGAACTATGAGGCGCATGGCTCCTTCAGGCCGCAGGATCGCCCGCAGGCGCTGGACCTGCTGGGCTTTGCAAGTCAACTGGTCTTTACCACCTTCTGTCTGGGCAACTTCGGCTTTGACCAGGGCGATGACATGGATCTCGCCTATGGGGCGGCCGACGCCCACAACCGCATGATGACCGACTTCTGTTCGGTTGATCGCCGCTTGCTGGCCACCGCCTACATCCCACTGGAAGACTTTGCCCGTGCCGAGGCCTGTGCCCGCGAGGCCATCCGCCTGGGTGCCAAGGCCCTCATGGTGCCCAGCAAACGCCCCCAGCATCATTCCATCAGCCACACCGGACTCTTTCCGGTCTGGGCCCTGGCCCAGGACGCAGGCATCCCGGTGGTCTTTCATGTGGGCGGCGAAGAAAAGCTCGACCCGGTCTGGAAGATCAACGGCCTGCCGCCGGTGCCGGACTTTCATGGCGGTGATGACAACTTCACCTCGGTGAGCTACATGCCCATCCCGAATGCGGCCATGCAGGCGATGGCCACCCTGATCTTCGATGGCATTCTGGATCGCTATCCGCGACTCAAATGGGGGGCCATTGAACTGGGGGCGGCCTGGCTGCCCGGCTGGATGCGCTCGATGGACTCCGCCGCCCATGCCTTCGTGAAGAACGAGGAGCGGCTCAAGCGCCTCTCGGCCAAGCCCTCCGAGATCGTGCAGCGCCAGATCCGCGTGGCGCCCTATCCTCACGAAGACGCCGGCTGGATCATCAATCAGGCCGGCGAAGGGGTGTGCCTCTTCTCCTCCGACTATCCTCACATCGAGGGCGGGCGCAATCCGCTCAAGCGCTTTGATGAAGCCCTGGCCAGTGCCTCGCGCGAGGGCATCCGGCGCTTTTACGCCGACAACTTCATTGATCTGATGGGCGCGGGCCTGGATGCGGCCCTGCATCACCCGCCCCACCTTCAGGCGGCCTGAATTCGCTCAAAGGGGCAAGCTGGGGTTGATCAGCACCTTGGCACCCGTGCCCTTGCGTGCATAGGCCTGGATCTCGTTGGCCTGCAGCACCTGCGACAGCGAAAGTTCACGGGAATACCCGCTGGCGAAGGTGGTGCGGATCTCGCGCGCCACGCGCTCACGCAGGGCCTGCGCAGCCTGCGCGCCGATCTTCTGCAAAAAGGGGGTGAGCAGCCAGCCGCCCACGCTCCAGTACATGCCCACATTGCGGTTGATCTCGGTGGGCCCGATATCCAGCCCGCCATAGATGTAGACCTGCTTGTGCACGGTGGTGCCATAGCGGCTGTATTCGGTGGCCTTGCGGGCGAGCGCAGCTTCCATGCAGGTCAGGATGGTGCTGGCCAGCCGACCGCCGCCAATGGCATCAAACGCAATGGTGGCACCCGTGGCCATCAGGGCTTCGGTCAGCCGCTCATTGAAGTCGGACTGACTGCTGTCGACCACCTGCTGCGCGCCCTGCCCCTTGAGCAGGGCTGCCTGCTCGGCATTGCGCACGATGCACACCAGGGGAATGCCGTCGGCCAGGCAGATGCGGTTGAGCATCTGTCCGAGATTGGAGGCGGCCGCCGTGTGAACCAGCGCGGTATGCCCCTCGCGACGCATGGTCTCGGTCATGCCCAGCGCGGTCAGCGGATTGACAAAGCATGATGCCGCCTCCCGGGCCGTCGTGCCGGCAGCGAGCAGCAGACACTGCTGGGCCTTCACGGTGCGGTACTGCGCATACATGTTGCCGCCCATGACAGCCACGACTCGACCCATCAGGGCCTGAGCCTCGACTGAGGCGCCTGCCGCGATCACGGTGCCCGAGCCCTCGTTGCCCACGGGCAGCGATTGCCCCAAGCGCCCGGCCATGGCCCGCATCCCCCGCTCGGGCACCGTGGCCCGGGCCGTGATGGCTGCACCGCTGCCGCTCGACTGCAGCGTGGACAGGTCGGCTGCGCCCAGCAGCAGGCCCTGATCGGAGGGGTTGATGGGCGTGGCCTCGATCCGGATCACCACCTCATCGTCGGCGGGCGCAGGCACGGGCACATCCACCAGGCGCAGCTCGAGACTGCCCTGAGCGGTGATGAGCGATTGCAATTGCAGGCCGTGGCTGGGAGGGTTCTGGGTCATGGGGTGAGTCTCCTGAATGAATGGAAAGGGATTGAGCGCCGATCAGAGTCGGTAAACGCGGGAAGCTGTGCCGCTGAAGAGCGCGGTCTTTTCGGCATCGGATGCGCCCTGGGCCATGCGCTTGAAGGCATTCCAGAGAACGGCATAGCTGCAGGTGATCTTGTCGACCGGAAAGTTGCTCTCGAACAGGCAACGATCAGCCCCGAACATCTCGATGGCCCCGTGAATCCAGGGCGTCCATGCACGGGCCACTTCCACCGAACCGGGCGGATCGGCCCGCTCATGATGATCGAATACACCGATGCGCATGCCCAGGCCACCCAACTTGACCACCACATTGGGACAGGCCGAAAGCGCCTTCATGCCCTTTTGCCAGTGCGAAAAGGTCTCTTCCTGCCGACCCGCATAGGGGCCGATGCCCAAGGGGCCTCCCACATGGTTGAGGATGATCGAGGTCTCTGGGAAGGCCTGCGCAAGAACCAGCACCTCATCGAGTTGCCGATGGTATTGCCAGGCTTCAAAGCTCAGGCCGAGTGGCGCGAGCTGCGCGAATCCAGCCCTAAAATCGGCGCGTGCGTACAGGCCCTGCGGCGGATTGGTATGACTGCGCGGCACACGCTCATCGGCATCCCAGGCACCCGCATGGCGTATCCCCCGAAAGCGCCCGTGACCTGCGGCAATATGGGCCTGCAGCGCCTCGCGAACCGGCTCGGCACCTGCCGTGAGATCCACGTGGCTCACAATGGCTGCGCAGGCCAGCGTCGAACCATATACCCCGCTGGCCGCCATGGCGGCCACGCCATTGGCAAATTCGGTTTCGCCCACCGTGCGCATCAGGCGCGAAGCACCCGCCCGGTAAAAGGCCATGCAATCGATGAAGACTGTGCTGACCACGTGGTGACCCGAGCCGGTGTCTTCCAGCAGTTCGGGCAAAAGGTAACGATGGTCGGGCCGCTCCCACAGATGATGGTGGGCATCCACGATCGGGCGATCGGGATCAAGAATGTCTTCCGGCGCCTGACGGGCCAGGCGCGCAGGATCCGGCGGAACGACATTGCGCGGCGCAGCGGTCATGGGGGGTCTCCTGGTCTTGGGTGGCGAGGATCCAGGCCTCGCTCGCGGGTCGATGGCAGAATCATCCCATGAACATCGCGTACTTTCTGCTCAATCGCGCCCGCGCCCAGGCCGATGCACCCGCACTGAGCTTCGATGGCCGGCACCTCTCGCACGGCGAACTGGCCCAGGCGGGCCTCGAAATTGCACGGGGTCTGCGCGAGGGTCTCGGACTGGCCCGCGGCGAGCGCCTGGTGCTCTGCATGGAAAACTGCAGCGCCTTTCTGGAGTTGCTGCTCGGATGCTGGGTTGGCGGGCTGTGCGCCGTACCGGTCAACGCCAAGCTGCATCCGCGCGAGGTGGCGCATATCGCCGCCGATTGCGGCGCGCGCGTGGTCTTCACTTCAGAGTCACTCGAACCCGGACTCGCGACCGCCCTGCAGACGCTCGAGTCTGCTCCGCGCATGCTCGTGATCGGCAGCAGCGCCTGGCAGGCCTTGCGCCAACACGGCGCCATGGCCTGTGCGCCATGCGAGGCTCAGGATCTTGCCTGGATCTTCTACACCAGCGGCACCACCGGCAAACCCAAGGGCGCGATGCTCAGTCATCGCAACCTTACCTTCATGAGCCTGGCCTATCACGCCGACATCGATCGCATCGAACCCGGCCATGTCATGTTGCACGCAGCCCCGCTCTCGCATGGCTCCGGGCTCTATGGCTTGCCTCATCTGATCGCCGGTGGCCATCAGGTCATCCTGCCGGGTTTCGATCCGTCTGAGGTCCTGCAGGCCCTGCACGATCACCAACACGTTTCGATGTTTGCGGCACCCACCATGGTGACGCGCCTGCTGCAGGCCGGCGGCTCGCAGCATTCGGCCCCGGGGCTCCGAACCCTGATCTATGGCGGCGGCCCGATGTATGTGAGTGATCTGCAACTCGCGCTCGATCGCTTCGGCCCCCGGCTGGCTCAGCTCTATGGCCAGGGCGAGAGTCCGATGACCATCACCCTGCTCTCGCGTGACGATCATCGGGGCCCTGGCGATGCCACGCATCAGGCCCGACTCGGCTCCTGTGGTCTGCCGCGCACCGGCGTGCAGGTGCGGGTGGTGAACGAGGCCGGCGAGGATCTGCCGGTGGGTGAGAGCGGCGAGGTCATCACCCGCAGCGACTGTGTGATGCAGGGCTACTGGAACAATCCGCAGGCCACACAGGCTGCGCTGCGCGAGGGCTGGCTCTGGACCGGCGACATTGGCAGTCTGGATGAGCGGGGCTACCTCACCCTGCGTGACCGCTCCAAGGACATGATCATCAGCGGCGGCACCAACATCTATCCGCGCGAGGTAGAAGAGGTGCTGCTGCGCCATCCGGCGGTGCTGGAATGTTCGGTGGTCGGGCGGCCTCATGCCGACTGGGGCGAGGAGGTGGTGGCCTTCATCGTCACCCGGCCCGGTCTGCAGGTGGACGATGCGGCGCTGGATGAACTGTGCCTGGCCCACATCGCCCGGTTCAAGCGGCCCAAGGCCTACCTGCGACTCGAAGCCCTGCCCAAGAATGCCTATGGCAAGGTCCTCAAAACCGTCCTTCGCGACACCCTCAACGCTGCGGAGTCACCGGATGCGTGAAGTCTCCATCGTCGGCATCGGCTCGACATCCTTTGGCCGGCATGCCGGCACGCCGATCGAGCATCTGGGTGTTCAGGCGGCGGCCCAGGCGCTGATTGAATCCGGCATCGATCGCGAACAGATCGGCGCGCTCTATCTGGGCAACTTCATCAGCGGGCCCCTCAATGGCAAGGAGGTGCTTGCCGGTCTGATCGCCGATCAGCTGGGTCTGCCCAACATTCCCTGTACCAAGGTCGAGGGAGCCTGCGCGTCGGGGGGTATTGCCTTTCGCCACGCCGTGCTGGCCATTGCGAGCGGGCAATGCGATGCGGCTCTGGTGATCGGGGTGGAGACCATGACGCACGCGCCCACGGCGCAGACCACCGCGGCGCTCAACTGCGCGATGGACAACGAACACGATGGCCCGAGTGGCCTGACCTTTCCGGGCTTGTTCGGACTGGCCTGGCGCATGCACGCGCAGCGCTACGGCACGAGCCGCGAGCAGGTCTCGGCCGTGGTGCGCAAGAACAAGCGCAACGGCCTGCACAATCCGCTCGCCCAGATGGGGGCGGATCTCACCGACGAACAGATTGCGGCGAGCGCAGCAATCTGCGACCCGCTGCAGCTCTACGACTGCTGTCCGGCGAGCGACGGCGCCGCGGCGCTGGTGCTGGTGGCACGCGAGCGGGCGAGCGCCAGCGCAGGCGGGCGGCCGCTGCCGGTCGATGTGCTGGCCAGTGTGCAGACGCGGGGCTCGGCACGCATCGCAGGCCATGCCGACCTGTGTTCGTTCTCGGCCACCGTGAGCGCCGCTCAGCAAGCCTATGCC